>Ga0181529_10000526_pt1 | contig 55416 bp, 44 predicted proteins | sample PEATcosm2014_Bin_36_FD_119763 | JGI IMG/M metagenome (GOLD analysis project Ga0181529, IMG submission 119763) | Peatland microbial communities from MTU Mesocosm Facility, Houghton, MI, USA - PEATcosm2014_Bin10_30_metaG | ecosystem: Environmental > Terrestrial > Soil > Wetlands > Peat | place...
ATGCGCCGCCGACCAGGCGGCATCCTGCGAACAGTGCGTGGGCTGAAGGGCACGAATGCGCCGCCGACCAGGCGGCATCCTGCGAACAGTGCGTGGGCTGAGGGGCATGCGCGCGATGCCGACCAGGTCGATATCACGAACCGTGCGCGTACCGAAGGATATACTGATTTCCATGCACGTCCGTTTCGCTATCCTCGCCCTCGGGGCCACACTGGCGTCGGCGCAAACCCCGGCGTCCCAAGCACTCCCGACCATCTGGGTGGTGGGCGACTCCACCGCCAATAACACCAACCACCAGGGTTGGGGCGATCCTTTCATGGACTACTTCGACCCCACCAAAGTGGTGGTGATCAATCGCGCGCGGGCCGGCCGCAGCAGCCGCACCTTTTTTTCCGAAGGGCTGTGGAACAAAGTCCGCGACGAGCTCAAGCCCGGCGATTATGTGCTGATCCAGTTCGGCCACAACGACGGCAGCGCGCCCGACAAAACGCCCTTCCGCGGCTCGCTCCCGGGCATCGGCGACGAGTCGCAGACGGTGACGATGCCGACCGGGAAGGACGAGGAGGTGCGCAGCTTCGGATGGTATCTCCGCAAGTTCATCGACGACAGCAAGGCCAAAGGCGCCATCCCCATGGTGCTCTCCACCACCGTCCGCAACATATGGAAGGACGGACAGGTGGAGCGCGGTCCCGGCCACTTCCGCGAATGGGACATAGAGGTTGCCAAAGCGGAGAACGTGCCGTTCGTGGACGTTACCAACACCATCGCCGACCAGTTTCAGCGTATGGGCGAGCAGCGCGTGAAGCCGCTGTTCCCGGTCGACCATACACACACCAGCGTGGAAGGCGCCGATCTGAACGCGTCGCTGGTGGTCTCGGTGCTCAAGGATCTGCCGGACCAGCCGTTCGAAAAATACTTCTCGGAAAAGGGCAAAGCCGTCACACCGCACCATTCCCTGCTGAGCATGGACCGCGCGGGCCTCAATCTGCCGGTGCCGGCCGATCCCAAGCTACCGACGCTGTTCCTGATCGGCGATTCGACGGTGCGCAATGGCCGCGGCGAGGGCGCCAACAACCAGTTGAGCTGGGGTGAGCCGGTGGTGGACTACTTCGACACGTCCAAAATCAACGTGGTGAACCGCGCTATCGGCGGGCTGAGCAGCCGCACCTATCTGACATTCGGCGACTGGGACCGCGTGCTGGCCATGATCAAGCCCGGCGACTTCGTGATGATGCAGTTCGTGCACAACGACGGCAGCGCTCCGGAAGAGAAGATGCGTGCCCGCGGCAGTCTGCCGGGGGTGGGCGACGAAACCCGCGACATCGACAATCCGCTCAGTATGCAGCGGGAGACGGTCCACACCTACGGCTGGTACTTGAAGCGATTCATCGCCGACGCGCGGGCGCACGGCGCGACGCCGATTGTCTGTTCGCCGATTCCGCGCAAGACGTGGAAAGACGGCAAGATCGTGCGCAATTCCACCAATTACCAGAAGTGGGCGCGGGAAGTGGCGGAGTCGGAACACACGCCGTTCGTGGACCTCAATGAGATTATCGCGGCGCGTTACGACGCGATGGGACCGGAGAAGGTGGATCCGCTCTTCGCCGATGCCGGAACGCACACCACGCGAGCCGGAGCGGAACTGAATGCCGAATGCGTGGTGGCGGGGCTCAAGGCGCTGCAGAACGATCCGCTGGAACGGTATTTTTCGGCTACGGGGAAGTGAGTGGGGCAGGACTGCGACAGGCAGGCAACCGGGCGCGATTGCCTGCCCCACATCCACTGACTACTTTCCGACGACAACGATGGAGAACGAGCCGGGGACCATCTGGCCACGACCGCCTCCGCGTCCACCTTTTTGCCCGGCGGACGGCGGCGGGGCATCGGGCGGGGGCGGCGCCGGGGCGGCGTACTCGGCGGCGATGATCAGAATGTGATCGGTCTTGGTATCGAGCGTCAAGGTCTTGCCGCCGGACATGGTCTTCAGGGTCTCTTCCACCACGAAGCTGGTGGGGCTGTTTTCTTTGATGATGGACAACGTGCCATTGCCGTGGGAGCTGAACGCTTCCATGGTTTTGGGGTTGAAGGCGGCGCCATCGCTGCTGCCGGCCAGCGGCAGGGTGTCGAGGATCTTGCCGTCCTTAGCGCTTAAGATCACCATGACGTTGGGGGTGCGGCAGGCGGCGAAGAGAATCCCATTCTTGGCGTCGATCGCCAAGCCGGCGCAGCCATCGCCTTTGCCCGCCAGGTCATAGCGGGTTTTCACGGTCAAGGTCTTGGCGTCGATCACGGCGATGGCGTGCTGATCTTCGAGATCGGCGTAAATGGTTCCCTTGCCGTCGGTGACGGCCTGCTCCACGGCGGAGACGCGGTCGCCGCCTGAGCCGAGATCGTCGATGGTGCCGACGATGCTGCCATCCTTGGCGTCAATGGCGGTGATGTTCGGCTTGGAGTGGCTCAGAATCAGGACGCGATCGTTGAAGGAATCGTAGAGGTAGCCGTCGGGGTTGCCTTTTACATCGATGGTCTTGATGGTGGCAAACGTTTTGGTGTCGAACATGACCACGGGGCTGCTGCTGGCGAATCCATGGCCCGACCTGGGCGACGCCGTAGCGCCATGCACGCGCATGGTGTTCGCGACCTCGCCGGCCGGCTCCAGGGTGTCCAGGTTAAACACGTTGACGCGTCCCGGATTGCCGCTGCGGCCGACATATAGCTTGCGGCCTTCGGAATCCGCGGTCACATAGTCGAAGCCGCCGTCGCCGCCGACTTTGACTGTTTTGAGAACTTTGTACGGGCCATCCTGCGCGAGCCCGAGGGAAGCTACCATGGCGAACGCCAGGCAAAAATGTCGCATGAACCGCTCCTTTTGCGTGAGATTGGGAACAGTCAGTATAACCGCATGAACGTGAATAGAGCATGAAAGGAGGCGGAATGCCTGCCCGCCGCGGTCTACTTTTGAACCGTGATCAGCGTACCCGGCTGGGTGGTGACGCCGTTGTAAGTTGCCGTAATGGACTGATCGCCATTGGGGAGCGGCGCGGGCACGATGACATTGAACTGAAACTCGCCCGGCGCCACCAGGCCGGCGAACTTCACCGTGGCGTTCACGCCCCCGACGCTGACCACCGGCAGCGGCGACAGGGTTCCCGACTGCGTCTGCGCGCCGCTGACCACCGGCGACGAGGTGGCGCCGAAGCCATTGGCATACAGCACCACGGTTTCGCCCGGCGCCGCGGGGGTGGTGGCACTGGGATACAGGGTTGCCGGACCCAGATAGTTACCGTCGGCATGGGTGGCCGCCACATACGGTCCGCCGTTGAAGACGAAGAACGCGGGTGCCACCGTCTGCGCCTGCGCGGTGAATAGCGCGCTGACCGCTCCGCCGGCCGTCACCTGCACCGGGACGGATCCCGACATGCCGTCGGGCGGGGTCAGAATGTCGATCTGGCCGGGACTGATGTAATAGACGTAGGCTGGCATGCCGTTCACCGTAACGCTGACGCCGTCAAGCACCTCGGGCAACTTGCCGCCCACGAAGTCGGAGCCCTGCCAGATGCGGGAATCGCCGGCCGGCGCCAGATTCACGCCTTTGATCTCCACCCAGGTGTTGGGCGCGATGGTGGGAGTTTCCCCTTCGGCATTGGCCACTACCGCAATCTCGGGACCCGAAGCGGCAGTGCGCGTGCCGGCGAAATAGGCGGTGACATAGAGGTCGTTGGCCAGTAAGTCAGTTCCCAGGAAGCCATTGCCAAAGGAGAAGCTGAACTCGAAGCCGCTGGCCGGGCCGGCGGCCAGGCAGGCATCCTGAATGGCGGCGGCCTCGCAGGACCAATACAGATAGGGCTGAATGTTATGGAATGGGCCAACCGCGATGTCGGGAGTTGCCACCACGGGGACGCCCGGGCTCGAGGCCAACTGGCTGGAATACAGTTCCACCAGCGGGTTGCCCGAATCGGCGCAATTGTATCCGGTGCAGGTCTCCATGGGAGGCAATTGCCAATTCGTTTGGCCGAGGTAGCCGGCGCCGCTGTTCATGTTGGCGATGAACTGATTGGCGGAGGCCAAGGTCATGGCGCCGTCCGGGTCGACGCATAGTGCGGGGCTGGTGGGACTGGTGCACGGGGGCAGGCCGAAGCTGTTGGTGGCGGCCAGATTGGCGTTGGCCAGCCAGGTGACGTTGGTCACGGGGTCGTAGACGGTCTGTCCGCCGGGATTGATTTGCAGCCCTTTGCCGCTGGCCGCCGGAGTTCCGGGAATCTTGCCGGGGATCATGGGCAGCAGGTACAGGAAATTGTCCACGGTGTTGGCGCCCTGGAACCCGCTATTGAAGGACAGCGTGGCGTTGCCGCCGCTGCCGGGGCTCTGCGACCAATAGAGGTACGGTTGGAAATTGGTGAATGGACCGGCCGTATTGGTGGGGATGGGAACGGCGGTGTGGGGAGCTTTCAGGCTCAATCCGCTGTAGAACAGCGAGCCGAGTGCGTTTCCCGTACAACCGAACCCGAACGACGTGCCATTGGGTCCGGTTTTCGGACAGGTAGTATCGGTGAACGGCGAGGTGGGCAATTGCCAGTTGGTATGCCCCAGATAGTTGGCGGCGTTCATGGCCTGCACCCAGGCGACCGCGGACTGGTAGCTCATGGAGCCGCTGGGGTTGACGCACGGCTGCGCGACAGAAGGGTTGCATACGGGAAGGCCGAAGCGGCTGGAGGCGGCCAAATTGCCATCGGCCAGCCAGGTGACGGCGTTGGCGGTGTCGTAGACGGTGAGCGTGTCCGAACTGAGCACTAGCGTGGCGGCCGACTGCAATGGCAAGAAACCGCAAACCAGCAGAGCAGCCGCGCGGATCGTCATTCTAACCCTCCTGACGGTAGATTGTAGAGGCGAAACGGCTGCGGAGGGCCATCAACGTTGCTAGGGCCGGCGGGGCTGCGTGTCGGGTGGTACGCTTGGGAGCAATGACGGTTCCTCCGGAATTCCGCCCGGATGTTGAGGCACTGCCGCCGGTCTTGCGCGCACTTTTGGAGGCGGAACTGGCGGCGGGAAACCGGATTGTGCGGCGCGAGATTGGGATTCCGGTTCCTCCGGTGGGCGCCTTCTTGCAATTGGCGAAGCCGGTCTCGACACGCGCACGGGAATCGGGAGACGGGTTGACGTTTCGCGATTTCCGCAAATTCGGATACCCGGGCTCCTTCACGGACGACGCCGCGGTGTTCTATCTGCTGGAACCGTTTGCGCCGGAACTGGAACTGGACATGGACGCCATCCGGGATGCGCACAACGCGGCGATCTACCATCCCACCATTGTGCGAAGCGATCCCAACACGGCCCTGGGACGATTCGAGCGCAGCATGGCGATCGATTACGAGAAGTGGCACGACGGCACGGGTTACGACATGGAGGCGCTGCGGGCGGCCACGGGTGCGGAACGGGCGGCCATTGAAGAAGTGCTGCTGAGTCGGGGCGTCGAGGATTGGCGCGACGTGGAGGCGCTGGCGGCGCTGGGGGGTGCGCAGGCGGACCGGATGCTGACCGCGGCGATGGGTAGCGCCGACGCGGAAGTCCGCCTGGCGGTGGTGCGCTACGCACCGCAACTGGTCGGCGGTGCGGCGCGGGTTCGCTCGCTGGTCCAGGCGCTGGAGACGGCGCATCTCTTCGGCGGGCTGTCGCAAGCGTTGGACGAGGCCGCGGAGTTTCATCCGCCGGAAGTGGTGGATGCGCTCTTGCGAGGGGCGCTGGAGCGCGACGGCGAGGCGGCGGTCCTCTTCGCCGCCATGCTGATGTTCGTGGGCGGCCAGGCGCGCGAGGCGTTCGATTGGGAGCAGCGGCCGTTCTTTCTGCGGTTCGACACCGCGGACCCGCGGGAGCGGAAGGCGGCGTTCCTGGAATTGTGCCAGAAGCTGGGCGTAAACGCGGCCAAGTATCTGGGCCGCGGCTGAGCGGCCGCGCGGCGTCCTACAATATTCCGGCGGCGATTTCGTCTATACAGGCGAGAGATGGATGTGCTGGCCATGACGCAGGATCGAGCGGAGCAAGACCAGCGCCTTTCGTGGACGTTCGAGAGCGAGAGGCGACGGCTGCTGGCTTTCATCCGCCGCAGAATCCCGGATGACATCGACGCGGAAGATCTTCTCCAGGACGTGTTTTCCGAACTGGTGGAGGCGTATCGGATGATGAAACCGATCGCGCACGCGGGGACGTGGATGATGCAGGTGGCCAGGAACCGGATCACCGACCTGTTCCGCCGCGGGAAGCGGGAAGTGGTGGAAGACGAGGGTGGGCGGATGCTGCACGATCTGCTGCCATCGCCCGATGCCGGTCCGGATGCGCTCTACGCGCGAGGGGTGCTGCTGGCGGAAATTGAAGTGGCTCTGGGGGAATTGCCGCCCAGCCAGCGCGAGGTATTTCTGGCGCACGAAATCGAGGGGCGGAGCTTCGCCGAGATCTCGCAGGAGACGGGAGTGAGCGTGAACACGCTGCTCTCGCGAAAGCATTACGCGGTGAAGCGGCTGCGGCAGCGTCTGCAGCGAATTTACGAGGAATCGGGTTACGAAAGGAGAAGGACATGAGGAGAATGAGGTTTGCCCGGCCGTACCTGCTTCTGTTTGGAATTGTGGCGGTGGGCGTGGTGGGGCTGGTGGTGTCGGGTTTGTGGAATGCGCTGATGCCGGCGATCTTCGGTCTTCCGGGGATCAGCTTCTGGCAGGCGCTGGGACTGCTGGTGCTGGGCCGACTGCTGTTCGGCGGATCGGGCGGCTGGGGACGGCACATGCGCAAAGCCCGCTGCGTGCGGGGCTGGCAGGATCTGACGCCGGAGGAGCGGGAGCGATTCCGGCACGCCATGGGACGGGGAGGAGCGGACGCGATTCCGCCGGACACGGCGGTATAGACTGACTCCATATGAAATGGAAAACCGGGTTGTGGCTGCTGTGTGGGGGTCTCGCGGCGTGGGGGCAATCGTCATCGGCGATTCGCGTGGACGGGCGGCGGATCGCCGATCACCTGACGGCGCTCGCGCGGTTCGGGGCGAATCCGCAGGGCGGTGTGAGCCGGGTAGCCTACTCGGAAGCCGATTTGCAGGGGCGGGCATACGCGATCGAACTGATGAAAGCGGCGGGGCTGGAGGTGCGCATCGACGCGGCGGGCAACATCATTGGCGCCCGCGCGGGCAGCGATGCCACGCTGCGGCCGCTGCTGATCGGATCGCACATCGATTCGGTGCCGATGGGAGGCAATTACGACGGCGATACCGGATCGATAGCGGCGATTGAAGTGGCGCAGATCCTCAACGAACGGCGGATGGGGCTGCGCCATCCGCTGGAAGTGGTGATCTTCCAGAATGAAGAGGGCGGCACCGTCGGCAGCCGCGCCATGGCCAAGGGACTGAGCGCGGAGCAACTGAAGACGGTGTCGCAGAGCGGCAGGACCATCGGCGAGGGCGTGCGACTGATCGGAGGCAATCCGGACCAGCCGGACGCAGCGCGGCGGCAGCCGGGCAGCATCGCGGGGTACCTGGAATTGCACATTGAACAAGGCGGGCGGCTGGAGCGCGAGGCGATCGACATCGGGGTGGTGGAGGGGATTGTAGGGATTCTGCAATCGGAAGTCACGATCGATGGTTTTGCCAACCACGCGGGCACCACGCCGATGGACCAGCGCCATGATGCGCTGCTGTCGGCGGCGCGATTCATCGAGAAGGTGAACCAGGTGGTGACCACCGTGCCGGGCCGGCAGGTGGGGACGGTGGGGTGGATCCGCGTGGAGCCGGGCGCGTATAACGTGGTGGCGGGGAAAGTGGTGCTGGGGCTGGAACTGCGCGACCTGGACGAAGCCAGGATTGCGGAGCTGTTCCAGAAGGTGCGCGCGGAGGCGGACGCGCTGGGCAAGCTCAATGGGACGAGTTTTCGCTTCCGCGAACCGGTGATGATTCACCCGGCGCTGACGGATACGGGGATGCGACGGCTGATCGAGGAGACGGCGCGGCGGCTGGGGTTGTCGACGGAAGGGATGCCGAGCGGCGCGGGACACGACGCACAGGAGATTGCCGCTATCGGGCCGGTGGGGATGATTTTCATTCCGAGCATTGGGGGGATCAGCCATGCGCCGAAGGAGTTCTCGCGGGAGCGGGATATCGAGAACGGGGCGAATGTGCTGTTGCAGACGGTGCTGGGATTCGACGGGAAGTAGGCGGACTGAGGAGGAAGGCGGGCTCACCGCCGGCTGCAGGTCTGGCGACCTGCCCCACAGAACGGCATATGGCAGCCATTGCTTCTCGGTTTCCCAATGCATGAGGGTTCAGCTCTTCGTCGGGCCGCTCCCTGCGGTCGCGGTTCCAAACAGTCGGACCTTGCTCACGTGTTAGACAGTTGTGCGGCGGAGGGGCGGACGTCGCGCAGGACGGCGGACCACGGGGGGTAGCCGCGAGCGGCGGAATAGGCGTCTTCTTCGAGGGCGAAGGCGATGTCGACGCGGGCGCCGGCGGAGAGTTCGGGAAGACGCTCGACAAAGTTCCAGGCCTTCAGCGAGAGGCTGCGGCCGTTGCGGCGCACCATCACTTTCAAGTGCTTTTCCTTGCCTAGCGGAGACGTGCCGGTGACCTCGACGCCCAGCGCGGCAAACAGGGGCGGCGGGTTGCCGTGGCCGAAGGGTGCGAGCGTAAAGACATCGGCGATGTTGGGTTCGGTGAGGTCGGTAAGATCGGCCAGGGCGTCGATGGCGAGGCGCGGCAGAAAATCGTCGGGCTGCAGACAAGCGGCGGCGCGGGTGTGGAAGCGGAGACGGAATTCGTCGATGCGGGCGGGATCGAGGGTCACACCGGCGGCGTGCTCGTGGCCGCCGAAGCGGACGAAGAGATCGGCCATGGATTCCAGCGCCTGGAGCAGATGGAAGGCGGGGATGCTGCGGCCGGAGCCTTGCGCGAGACCGTCTTCGGAATTGCGGCCGAGCACGAACACGGGGCGGTGGAACCGCTCCACCAGGCGGCTGGCGACGATGCCGAGGACGCCGCGGTGCCACGCCTCATCGTAATAGACCAGGGCGCATTGAGCGTCGCCGACGGTGATGCGCTCGCAGATTTCGCGGACCTCGGCTTCCACTTGCTGGCGGTCGGTGTTCTGCTCGTGGAGCCCGCGGGCCAGTTCCTGGGCGCGGGCAGGATCGCTGGTAAGGAACAGCTCGACGGCGAGACGGGCGGTGTCCATGCGGCCGGCGGCGTTGAGGCGCGGGGCGATCTGAAACGCCACCTGGCGGGAGCTGGGAGCGACGCCGCCGGTGAATCCGGCGACTTCGAGGAGCGCGCGCAGGCCGGGGTTGCGGACGTCCCCGAGACCGGCGAGTCCATGTTTGACGATGACGCGGTTTTCACCGGTGAGCGGGACGACGTCGGCGACGGTGGCGATGGCCACCAGCTTGAGCAGCGATTCGGCGACGCGGCGCTGACGATCGACGGGCCAGGGGAGCGTCGTCAGGAGCGCTTGCGCGAGTTTGAAGGCGACACCGGCGCCGCAGAGATTCTTCTCGGGGTAGGGGCAATCGGGGCGGTTGGGATTGAGCACGGCAAGGGCGGGCGGCAGCTCGGACTCGGGCAGGTGGTGGTCGGTGACGATGACGTCGATGGAGAGCTCGCCGGCGCGGCGGACGACTTCGGCGGCACGGATTCCGGTATCGACGCTGACGATGAGACGGACGCCGGATAGGGCGGCGGCTTCGACGACTTCGGAGCGCATGCCGTAGCCGTCCTTGAGGCGGTGGGGCACGTGGTACTCGGCGAGTCCGCCAGCCATTTCGATGAGCTTGGTGAGGAGCACGACGCTGGTGGTGCCATCGACGTCGTAATCGCCGTAGATGAGGATTTTCTCGCGCTGACGGATGGCGCGGGAGAGGCGGTCGACGGCGGTTGCCATGTCGCGTAGAAGCAGCGGATCGTAGAGGTGGTCGAGCGAGGGAGAGAGAAAGCGGCGGGCGGCATCGGGATTGGAAAAGCCGCGGTGGCAGAGGACACGGGCTGCCAGGGGGCCGATGGGGAGCGCGGCGGAGAGAGCGGCGGAGTCGCGGAGGTCAGGGTCGGGGAGTGACCAGAGGGACTTCACTTAGAGGGCGGCTCCGAGAGGACGGTCGGGAGGACAAGAGTGGGAACGGCGAGCTTCGCTCGGCCGTTTGGTGGACGGAGCGGCAGGACGGGTTACCGACCCGCCGGACCCAGAGGGTACCCCTGACAGTCTGCCCCACATAAGACCCGACGGAGCAGGTGACGGGGGCATGCGGATCAATTGCGGGAATAGTAGCCGCCGAGGCTGGTGTCGATATCGTCGTCGTCACCCATGCGGGACATGAGTTCGTCCTCGACGTTGACGAATTCTTCGTACCAATCGGGCTGCAATTCGTAGACGTAGAGACGGGAGTTGTAATCGAAGGCCAGTTCGAGCGAACAGGTAACGCCATCGTAGCCGCGGAAAGCGCGCAGGCGCTTTTCGTAGTCGCGTTGCTCTTCGCGGGAGAGTTCCATGGACTCGAGCTGCTCCACCAGGTCTTCGATGTCGCCGGATTCGAATTCGCGAGTGGCGAACAGGACCAGGGCAGTGCCGGTTTTACGGGCGACGTCGAGGAAAGTCTGGTAATCGGGGTGGTTTTCGGTGTCCCAGAGGAGCAGGGGGAAGCCTTCGAGGGCGCCGGGACGGCTGCGGAACACGGCGAATCCGTTGGCGTCCAGGTAGTCGGGGATTTCACGCTTGAGGGTGTCGAGATTCAAATCCACTAGAGTGCCTCAGGTCCGTGCCAACACCAGAATATCAGAGGGGCCGGCCAAATCGCGGGCGGAAGGGGTGACGATGGTCTTCGGCCCGATGGTAATCTTACGTTTCTCGCGGATGGCGTCGCGGACGTCAGCTTCACAGACGAAATCCACCACCGGAGGAGGTTTGGGCGCCTCGGGAGCGGGTTTCGGAGTGGCCGACGCGGCCTCCGCGGCCAGTCACCCATAGCCGCCTTGCGGTCCTGAAGGGGTCCCGGTACGGCGCGCCAGGAAGCGATCGACGACGTCAGCGGCCACGTTGGGGACGACGGAAGCGCGGACAGCGGGCTTGGGGGATTCGGTGGCACAGCCGGTGGTGCAGGACGGTCCGCCGGTGACAGCGACGGCGATGCCACGGGAAGCCAGGTAGCGCTCGACGGCCTGGACGACGGTATTGCGATCGATGGACGGCGGTGCGGGAGGCGGCGGCGCCTCGGGCGCGGCATTGATATCAAGCGGCATCTCGAAGGCTTCCTCGGGTCTGCGGACCACGTAGGCGATGCGCTTGATATTGATGAGGTGCTGCGGGCCGACGTTGTCGGAGGTGATGTTGCCGGCGGCGGCGCCGCATCCCAGCGTCATGGACGGGAAGACGTTGGTGGTGATGCCGGTGGACCCTTGCGGGGCGGGCGTATTGACAAGTATCCGCATGGCCGGCATGCGCAGGGCGTATTCGCGAATGCGGGCGTCGTTCTTGGAATAGATGACGGCGGAGTGTCCGTTGCCGCCGAATTTCAACAGACCGAAGCAGATGTCGGCGGCGGCGTTGAAATCCTGGACGAAATAGAGCGACAGCACGGGAGACAGCTTCTCGGCGGATAAGGGATGCTGCTTGCCGACGCCGGCCATTTCGACGCACAGAATGGAGGTGTCGGCGGGGACTTCGAAGCCGGCCATTTTGGCGATTTTGGTGGGCGCCTGTCCGACACACTGCGGGTTGACGGTCCAATTGGCCTGGATGAGCAACTTGCCCAAGGCGTCGCGCTGGGCGTTGTTGCAGAGGTAGGCTTTCTGCGACTTGAGCAGGCTGAGGACGCGCTCTCGCAAGGGGGCTTCGCAGACGATGGCCTGCTCGCTGGAGCAAACGGTGCCGTAATCGAAAGACTTGCCGAGGACGATTTTGGGGATGGCGTCGTCAAGATCGGCGGAGGTATCGAGGAGCACGGGGACGTTGCCCGGGCCGACGCCGAAGGCCGGTTTACCACTGGAATAGGCCGCTCTGACGATGCCGGCGCCGCCGGTGGAAAGAATGACGCCGGTGCGTTCGTGGCGCATCAAGGCATTGGTGCCTTCGATGGTGGCGTGATCCACGCACTGGATGATTTCGGGAGGCGCGCCGGCTTCGACGGCCGCGCGATAGAGGACGGCAGCGGTGTCGCAGGTGCAGCGGTGGGCGCGGGGATGCGGGCTGATGACGATGGCGTTGCCGGCTTTGAGCGAAACCAGCGTCTTATAGATGGCCGTCGAGGTGGGGTTGGTGGTGGGCAGGATGGCGGCCACCACGCCCATGGGACAGCCGATTTCGACGATCTTCTCTTCGGGCAGTTCGCGGAGAATGCCGATGGTGCGCATGCCGCGCATGCGGCGGGGCAGCCAGTCGGAGGTCAGCAGGTTCTTGATGTACTTGTCTTTGGCGTTGCCGTAGCCGGTTTCTTCGACGGCGAATTCGGCAAGACGCCGGGCATTGGCGCGCGCCGCGGCCGCCATGCGTTCGACAATGGCGTCCACTTGCTCCTGGTTATAGGTGCGGTATATCTGCCAGGCAGCGAAGGCTTTGTCGACCTTGGAGCGGACCTCCTGAATGGACAGGAGATCTTTGTCTTCGAGCATCGGACCTTACTTCTTGATGCCGCCGGTGGGAAGGGCCTTTTCCACTTCCTCGTGGGGGCGCGGGATGACGTGCACACTGACGAGCTCGCCGACGCGGCGGGCCGCGGCCGCACCCGCGTCCGTAGCCGCTTTGACGGCGCCCACATCGCCGCGGACGGTGACGCAAACCAGTCCGGCGCCGACGAATTCCTTGCCTTGCAAGACCACGTTCGCGGTCTTGCACATGGCATCGGCCGCCTCGATGGCGCCCACCAGTCCCTTGGTCTCGATCATTCCCAGGGCTTCCATCATAAAATCTCCTCCTCGGTGTGAATCATTAACCTAGCACAAATTGGGGCGTGGGGCGGAAAAGGAGGGCGTGGCCGGGGCTGTTTCGCGCGTGTCATACTGAGGCGTAGGAACAATGGCATCGGCAGCGACGAGGATTACGATAGAGCCTGGAAAGCGTGGCGGCAAGCCGTGCGTGCGAGGACTGCGGATTACCGTCTGGGACGTCCTGGGATGGTTGGGCGCGGGAATGACAGAGGCCGAGATTTTGAAGGAGCATCCTGACCTTGAGAAGGACGACTTCCCGGCGGTGTATCAATATGCGGCCGAAGCCGGTCGCAAAGCGAACGCCGGGTGAGCCTGCTCCTGGACGAAAACCTCTCTCCACGGCTCGTCCAGCGACTCTCGTCGTTGTTTCCAGGCATCGTGCATGTACGGGATGCCGGCCTGAAGCAGGCATCCGATAAGGCCATCTGGGAGTCGGCGGCGACGGCTTGCACCATCGTGACTACGGATGCCGATTTTGCGGAATTGAGCCGAAGGCTAGGGCGGCCACCGAAGGTGATCCATCTGGAGGAGTGCGATTTCCCGCTCCGTGTCATTGAGGAACTGCTCCGCCAAAATGCGGTTCGGATCTCGGAGTTCTTGAAAGATCCCCGTGTCGGCTTATTGGGTTTGCGGTTCCCGTCCGGCAGGGCCTTCCGGTAAGGGGCGCGCCAAGGTTCCCGTTCGCCGCTCATTGGCTTCCAGGCGGTCGAACCTGAATCCTGGAGGCAGCGGCCGGCTCAGCTGGCGAATCAGCCGCAGGGCCTCTTCGCGACTTTTCGATTTCGTGAACTTCATGGACGGGCCTTCACATTGTACATCGCAGATGCTGCGCCCGGAAATCCATCTTGGGGGAATAGGGGATAATGGCACTGTGGCCATCATCGACGGAGCCGATCTCTCCCGGATTGTCGTTGTGCCGGACCAGCGCTCGGGGCAACCGTGCATCCGTGACTCCGGGTAACTGTTTGGGACATCCTGGACATGCTCGCTTCCGGCATGACCGAGGATGAGATCCTCCGCGACTATCCGTACCTCGAGAAGGGCGATTTCCCAGCGGTCTACGCCTTCGCCTCGCGAGCCGGGCGGGAGCACATGTCGCGTTGAAGCTTCTGTTTGACGCGAATCTCTCGCTCAGGCTGGTTGGCCGCATCGCGGAACTCTTCCCAGGGTCGGTTCACGTTTCCGATACGTGATTGGCGCGATTCTTCGGACGCGACCATCTGGGAGTATGCTGGCGCAAACGGTTTCTCCATCGTTACACCCGACTCCGACTTTCTAGACCTCGCCAGGTCCCGCGGCGAGCCGCCGAAGGTCACCTAGAGTGCGGCAACTATCGGACGTCCCAGGTCGAAGATCTTCTCCGCCGCCATGCCATTCGGATCACGGAACTGGAACAATCCTCCCGGGCCGCCCTTGTCATTCGAAGCACGGGTTGAGTGGCGAAGCCGGGAGGCCACAGTCCAAAACGCTCTGCGGCGGAGGTATCCAGCAACCAGCACAGAGGCAGGCTTCTATGCCGGTCCGGCGATATCCCACAAGTCGGACGTGTCCGGCCCTACAATGTCGCCAACAATTCGGCCCTTCCGCGCCCAACTGTTGCGGGGCGATTTCACAATCGACATGCCGCGGGGTCATTTCAGAATTTGAAAAATCAAACCGTCCGTTCCCTCGTTCCGAGGAAGCGTACTCTTGCCCGGAACCTGTTCGATGACGGTGTACCTGCCGGGAGGAAGACGATACATTTCGTTCAGGTACAGTTCGCTTAGGGTCTTGCAACTGTGGGGCGCAACCTCAATCTTGATGTCCGCCGAGCACGAGACCGGGAGCGGATTCGGGCCGGCGAGATCGCGGCGCTTGACGATGCTATGGTCCGCATTGCTCCAAACGGCGATGTCCCGGTCCTGGAACATAGAACAGGAGCCGAGGGTGATGGCGGAATCGCTGGCGTTGTCAATCCAGATGTGGAGAGGAACCGGGCTGGAGTTATCTTCCGGCGAGACGCCATAGCGCACGCCCTTCTCAGCGGGGAAGAAGAAAGGAACGCCAGTCTTCATGAACTGACCGCGGCACTCGGGAGGCAGGCTCGACACTGACGGGCCCGGGATTGGGAGCCACCCGTCATCCGAAGGGAAAACAAGCGGTCCCACGTCCGGGGCCGACACCACCTCTACACAGGGCGAGCAGCCCCCGATGTCCAGTTCCACCATAACGACCTGCTCCGAAGATTGCTCCACCTGCAGGGCCTTCTTGTAGGTGCGAAAGCCAGGGCACCGAACCTCCAGATCGTAAGTGCCGGGCTTGAGCTCGGCAGCGAGGGTCCCCCGGCCATCCACCTGGAATCCGAAATGCACGGAATCGGTAGGCCTGCCGATCCGAACCTCGGCCATCGGGATCGCAGCCCGGCGGAATCAATCACCTTGACGATCAGGTGGGTAGTCTGTTCATCCTCCGCATAGGTCCGTTTGGCAGCGCCAGGAGGACGGCGGCCACCAGGACCGGATAGAGGCTCAGCCGCATTCCACTATCCAGGTTATCGCGTGACTTGCATTGTTGCTAGCCTGGAATTCTCCTCGCCATGCAGCGCTACGCCGACCTTCGCGACCGGGCCGCTGACTTCGTCAGGGAGTGCGCGGCGGCGGGAGCGGTCCTCATTCTGGCGCCGGTGCGCGCGGCGGCGGATGAGATCGCGCGGGCGGCTTGCGGGGATGCGCTGCTGGGGGTGCATCGGCTGGCGTTTCGCGAGCTGGTGACGGAATTGGCGGCGGCGGAATTGAATCGGCGGGAGCTGGTGCCGGTGGGGCGCGTGGTGCGGGAAGCGCTGGCGGCGCGTGTCACGGCGCTGTGCCGCGACGAATTGCGCTATCTGGGACCGGTCGCCAGCTTTCCGGGATTTCCGCGGGCGCTGACGGATACCTTCGAAGAGCTGCGGCTGAATGCGGTCGAGCCCGGCCGGCTGCGAGACTGCGGACAATCGGGAGCCGACCTGGGACTTCTGCTGGCAGCGTACGAACGGGCACTGGCGGAACGGCGGCTGGCCGATTACGCGGCGCGCGTGCAACTGGCGTTCCACGGGCTGGCCGGCGATCCGTTCGGCTTGCGGCAAATGGCCGTCGTCGCGCTGGACCTGGCGCCGCGGACGCAACTGGAGCGGGAACTGCTCGACCAGGTGATGCGGACGGCGCAAGTGCGGCTCGAGTTGCGGCTCGGGGCGGACGATGGCGATCCGGCGGCGCAGCTCTCGTCGCTCGAATCGCTGCAGCGGTATCTGTTTTCGAACGAAGCGGTGCCGGCGCGCGAGGAGGACGGGTCGCTTGAAATCTTCTCCACATCGGGCGAGGCGCTGGAAGCGGTGGAGATGGCGCGGCGCATCCATCGGGCGGCGGACGAAGGTGTGGCCTTCGATGAAATTGCCATCCTGCTGCGGTCTCCGGAACGGCACCAGCCGCTGGTGACGGAGGCGCTGCGGCGGGCGGGGGTCCCGGCGCATTGCACCGCGGGGACGGTACGGCCGGACGCGTCGGGACGCAGCTTTCTGGCGCTGCTCTACTGCGCCGAGGAAAGACTTTCCGCGTCGCGATTCGCCGAGTACCTGTCGCTGGGACAGATGCCGGACGAAGAGGAGCCGGTGACGCCGGCGCTGTGGGAACGGTTGCTGGTGGACGCGGCGGTCATCGGCGGGCTGGAGCGCTGGGAGACGCGGCTGGGCGGGCTGCGGGAGGAACTGCATCGGCGGCACGGCGAGGAAGCGGACCAGGAGGAGCGCACGCGGTGGGAGCGGAAGATCGTCGCGCTGGAGAATCTGGCGCGGGTGGCGCTTCCGGTGGTGGGGAAACTGGCGGCTCTGCCGCAGCGCGCGCTGTGGGGCGAATGGCTGGCGGCGCTGAGCGAGCTGGCGGAATCCACGCTGCGTGAGCCGGATCGCGTGCTGGAACTGCTGGCAGAGTTGGACCCGATGTCGGACGTGGGACCGGTGGGGATGGGCGAGGTGCTGCTGGTGCTGGCGCCGCGGCTGCAATCGCTGGCGGCTGCGCCCAAAGGGTCGCGGTACGGCAAGGTGTGGGTAAGCGCGGTGGACGAGGCGCGCGGTATGGCGTTCCGGCGGGTGTTCGTGCCGGGTGTCAACGAAGGGCTGTTCCCGCGGCCTCCGGCGGAGGATCCGCTGCTGCTGCACGCGCAGCGGGCGGCGTTGGGAATCGATCTGCGCGCGGAGGATACTGAACTGCTGCGCGTGGCGGTGGCGTGCGCCACGGAGCGGCTGGCGATCTCGTTTTCGCGGCTGGATCTGTTGACGGGGCGGGAGCGCGTGCCCTCGTTTTACGCCTTCGCGGCGCACCGCGCGTCGGGCGGGGCGGACCTGGATGTGCGCGAGTTCGAAGCGCGGGCGCGGGCGGCCACGGGGACGCGCATCGGATGGCCGGCGCCTCCCGATGCGGCCGACGCGCTGGATGATGCGGAGTTCGACCTGGCGACGCTGGGGCCGCTGGCCGCGGGGTCGGGACAATATTTGAAGAGCTTGCCGGGGCGCGCGGTGCAATCGCTGCGGGCGCGCTGGGTGCGGTGGCACAAGCCGTGGAAAGCGGCCGACGGGCTGTTCATCGAAGAGATCGGCAGCGACGCGCTGCAGGCGTACCGGCTGACGGCGCGGGCGTGGTCGCCCTCAGTGCTGCAGCAATACGCGCGGTGTCCGTACCGCTTCGCGCTGCGCGGCATTCTGGGGCTGCGTCCGGCGGAGCGGCCGGGCGGAATCCAGCGTATGGACCCGGCGACGCGCGGGGAGATGTTTCACGCGGTGCAGTTTCAGTTACTGCGCGATCTGGCGGAGCGGGCGTCGCTGCCGGTGACGGCGGACAACCTGCAGATCGCGCTGGAGCGGCTGGACGCGGTGCTGCGGGAAGTGGCGGCAGAGGCGGAAGCCAGGCTGGCGCCGGCGATCCCGCAGATCTGGCGGTCGGAGGTGCAATCGATCCGCGCCGACCTGCGCGGCTGGCTGCAGCAGAAGGCGGCGCTGGAACCGGACTGGACGCCGGAGTATTACGAGTTGAGCTTCGGGCTGCGCGACCCGATCGGTCGCGATCCGCACAGTCTGCGGGACCCAGTGACGGTGAACGGCGGGTTTCAACTGCAGGGATCGATCGACCTGGTAGAGCGCCACGCGAGCGGCGCGGTGCGCGTGGTGGATCATAAGACCGGCAGGATTCCCGAGCCCAGGCCGGAGATGGTGGGCGGCGGCGAGTCGCTACAGCCGGTGCTGTACGCCATGGCGGCGGAGCGGATGCTGGGTCAGCCAGTAGCGTTGGGGCGGCTGTATTATGCCACCATCGCGCAGAATTACACGGCGCTGGACGTGCCGTTGAACGATTGGGCGCGGCGCCGGGCGGAGCACGTGCTGCAGATCATCGACGACGCCATCCGCGACGGTTTCCTGCCGGCGGCGCCGCGCAAGGACGGCTGCCAGCGTTGCGAGTATCTGGCGGTGTGCGGTCCGTATGAAGAAGAACGCGTACGGGAGAAGTCGCAGGCGGAGTTGAAGGGGCTGAAGGAACTGCGGGGGTGGCGATGAGCACGGCAGCATGGGGCGCCGACCTGGACCGCAGCCTGGTAGTGGAGGCGTCGGCGGGGACGGGGAAGACGACGGCGCTGGTGAACCGTATCGTGGAAGCGATCGCGGCGGGGACGCCGGTGGAGACGATTGTCGCGGTGACGTTCACGCATGCGGCGGCGGGGAACATGAAGCTGCGCGTGCGGCGGGAGTTGGAGCTGCGGCGCGCGCGGGAGCTGGATCCGGAGGTGCGAGGTCGTCTGGCGGAGGCGGCGCGCAGCCTGGACCGCGCGTTCATCGGGACCATCCACGCGTTCTGCGCGCAATTGCTGCGGCGGCGTCCGGTGGAGGCCGGGGTCGACCCGGTATTTCAGGAGTTGGCGCAGCCCGACGCCCTGCGGGTATTCGAAGGGGTGTTCCGCGGATGGATCGAGCAGCGGCTGGGCGCGCCGTCGCCGGCCCTGGTGCGGGTGCTGGCGCGGCTGGCGTGGCGCGAGGAGCGGGACAGCGGCGAGCCGATCGACGCGCTGCGCGAGGCGGCCTGGACTATCGCGGAATGGCGCGACTTCAATGAACCGTGGGACCGGCGCGAGTTCGACCGCGACGCGCAACTGGCGGCGGTGGTGGCGAAGGCCGAGGATACGCTGGCATTGCGCAACCGGTGCGCACGGACGCGCGATCCGCTGTATGACGGGCTGCGTCCCCTGGCGGAATTCCTGGAACGGGCGGAGCGGGCGCGGCAGGCGGGGCGGTTCGACGCCAACCTGGTGGAGAACGAGATTCTGCGATTGCCGAACGACCTGCGCTGGCTGAAGCCGGGCGGCGGAAAGTATGGCGACACGGTGTCGCGCGAGACGGTAGTGGCGTCGTGGGATAGGTTGAAGACGGCCATCGAGGAGTTCCGCAGGAGCGCCGACGCGGACCTGGCGGCGTACCTTCGCGACGAATTGTGGGAAGTGGTGGGGCTGTATCAGCAGAAGAAGAAGCGGGCCGGGCAACTGGATTTCATGGATCTGCTGCTGTACGCGCGCGACCTGTTGCAGCACGATGGGGCGCGCGCCGACCTGCAGAAGCTATACCGGCGCATCTTCGTCGATGAATTTCAGGATACCGATCCGCTGCAAGCCGAGATCCTGCTGCTGCTGGCGGCGGAAGATCCGGCCGAGCGGGACTGGCGGCGGGCGGCTCCGGCGGCGGGAAAACTGTTCGTAGTGGGCGATCCGAAGCAATCCATCTACCGGTTCCGGCGGGCGGATGCGCACCTGTTCCGAAGGGTGTGCCGCGGACTCACCGACGCCGGCGCGGCGAAGGGGAAACTGAGCCGCAGCACGCGGTCCACGGTCGCGATCCAGGGATTTGTGAATGCGGCGTTTGAGAAGACGATTGCGGATTATCTGCCGCTGGAGGGCGGCGTGGAGGGTCCCGGCGATCAACCTGGGGTGATCGCGCTGCCCATGCCGTTTCCTTATGGGACGCGCAATTTGTCGAAGGCGAAGATTGAGGAATGCTCGCCGAATGCAGTAGCGGCGTTCATCCAGTGGCTGTGCCGGGACAGTGGGTGGACAGTGCGGGAACGGTCCAGCGGCCGATGGGTTGCGGTGAAACCCGACCATGTGTGCATCCTCTTCCGGCGGTTTACGAATTACGATACCGACCTGACGCAGGAGTACGTGCGATGCCTGGAGGCGCGGGGAATCGCGCATTTGCTGGTGGGATCGAAATCGTTTCATGCGCGCGAGGAAGTGGGCACGTTGCGGACGGCGCTACGCGCTATCGAGTGGCCGGACGATGAATTGAGCGTGTACGCGTTTCTGCGCGGCAGCCTGTGCGCGGTACTGGACGACACACTATTGCGATTCAAAAACGCGCACGGACGGTTTCAGCCGATGCGCGAGCTGCCGGCGGACCTGGACGCGGAATTCGCGCCCATTCGCGATGGCTTCGTTCTGCTGCGGGAGCTGCATCGGCGGCGGAATTACGGGCCGGTGGCCGACACCATTCACGCGCTCCTGGAGGCCACCCGGGCGCACGCGGGGTTCGCGTTCCGCAAGGGCGGAGAACGCGTGCTAGCCAACGTGTACCGGCTGACGGATCTGGCGCGGAGCTTCGAAGTGAGCGGCGCGGCGACCTCGTTCCGGGCGTTCGTGGAATATCTGGAGCGGGAGCACCAGAGCGGCGAGACCGGTGAAGCGCCGGTGCTGGAGCAGGAAGGCGGCGGCGTCCAGTTGATGACCGTCCACAAGGCGAAGGGGCTGGAGTTTCCGGTGGTGATTCTGGCCGACCTGACGGCGAAACTGACGCCGTCGCGGGGGGCCGACCGGTACGTGGATGCGGAGCGGCGGCTGTGCGCACAGCGGCTGCTGGGGTGCGCGCCGTGGGAATTGCGCGATGCGGAAGCGGCCGAGGCACGAGCCGAAGAAGAAGAGGCGCTGCGGGTGGCGTATGTCGCCGCCACGCGGGCGCGCGATTTGCTGGTGGTGGCGACCGTGGGTGAAGAAGAGCGGCAGGGCGGATGGCTCAGCCCGCTGCACCCGGCGCTGTATCCGCCGAAGGACCAGTGGCGCACCGCGGGCGCGGCGCCGGGCTGTCCGAAGTTCGGCGGCACGACGGTGTTGAACCGGCCGCTGGACCAGCCCGAGGAAGTCTCGGTGAAACCGGGGCTACACTATCCGCAGGCGGGGACGCAGGCGGTGGTCTGGTTCGACCCGGCGGTGCTGGCGCTGCAAGTGGCCAAGAACGAAGGCGTGGAGAACGAGCAGGTGCTCAACGGAACGGCGGCGCAGGCAGCCGAAGGGTTGCGGTGGTACCAGGAATGGAAGGACCGGCGGACGCTGCGCATCGAGACGGCCAGCCGTTCGCGATTTCAGGTGGTGACGGCGGAGGGATTGGGCGAAGTGGCGGAGGCGGCGGAGATCGCCGTGGAAACGGTGACGCTGCCGGCGGCGGCGGGACGGCCGGGCGGCAGGAAATTCGGCCGAGTGGTGCACGACATTCTGCAGCACGCCGCGTCGGCGGACGAGATCGCGACGCTGGCGGCGATCTGGGGACGGCGTCACGGGGCGAGCGACGAGGAACGCGAGGCAGCGGCGGAAGCGGCACGCGCGGGGTTCGCACACGCGGCGGGAGCGGTGCCCGAAGGCGCGGCGCGGTATCGGGAATTGCCGGTGATGGTGCGGTTGGAGGACGGGCGGATGGTGGAAGGCCGCATCGATTTTGCGTGGAACGACGGGGTTCGGTGGACAGTGGTGGATTACAAGACGGATCGACGGGAGAAGCGCAAGGTGGCTCAGTTGCAGGTGTACGGACTGGCGCTGGCGCGCGCCACGGGAATGGCGGTGCGCGGGATTGTGCTGGAGGTGTAACCGAATCCGAGGCTGGAACTCTTCGTCGGGCCGCTCCTGCGGTCGCGGTTCCAACCCGCGGCGAGCGGAGCCCACACAGCAGGTGAGCGGACTTACTATGTAGGGTGCGAACCATCACGGACGAGATTCTGGCGCTGCTGCGCGATCCTGACACGGGGGAGCGGCTCGAACTGAACGGGGATTGCCTGACGAATGCGAAATCGGGCGTGCGCTACGCCATTCGCGAAGGAATCCCAGTGTTTGTGACCGCGGCGTCGGGGCTGAATCGCAAATATCAGGAACTGTACGACCGCATCGCGGGGCTCTACGATCCGGCGCTGCGGCTGGCCCGCTGGATCCGCTTCAATAAGGACCTGCGCATGGAATATATCCGCGAACTGGAGATTCCGGCGCGGGCGCGGGTGCTCGAAGTGTCGGTGGGCACGGGCGCGAACCTGGCATACTTTCCGGCGGACGCGGAATTGTTCGGGCTCGACCTGTCGTGGGGTATGCTGCAGCGATGCCGGAAGAATCAGCGACGCCGGAGGCGGGCGGCGTGGCTGTTTCATGGCGAAGCCGAGCGTCTGCCGTTCGGCGACGCGGTGTTCGACGTGGTATTCCACGTGGGCGGCATCAACTTTTTCAACGACAAACGGCGCGCCATCGACGAGATGATCCGGGTGGCTCGGCCGTGTACGAAATTCGTCATCGTGGACGAGACTGAGCGGGTAGTGCAGCATTCCTACGAGCGATTGCCGGTGCTCCGGCGTTATTTCCGGAATCGGCAGGAGGCGGTGACAGATCCGTCGGCGCTGGTCCCCGCGGAGATGCGGGAGATCCGCTGCCGGGAAATTCTGTGGGGCAAACTCTACTGTCTGACGTTTCGCAAGCCGTAGCCGGGCCTAGTATGATAGGAATTCGATAACGGGTTCGTACGAAACGCGAATGAACAGAAATGTAGCGGCGGAAGATCTGGCGATCGGCGCACCGTACCTGCGCTGCATCGGCTGCGATAGCGATGTCACGGCGCCCACCGAGGATTTCGCCTGTCCCGCCTGCGGCGACCGGCTGGAAGTGGCGTACCGCGGCGGCGGCACTGCCGACCCGGGCCGGCTGAAATCCCTGTGGCGCGAACGGAAACTCTCTGCCGAACCGATGGACCTGAGCGGCGTGTGGCGCTTTCGCGAAGCGCTGCCGATTCTGCCGGCGGGGCGGGACGCGGTCACGCTGCGCGAGGGCAACACGCCCATCTACCGGTTGTCGCGCTGCGCCAAAGCGGCGGGCGTGGACGCGCTGTTCGCCAAGCACCAGGGGATGAACCCCACGGGATCATTCAAAGATACGGGTATGACCACGGCGCTGTCGATGGCGCGGGTGAAGGGCTTCCGGTGGGTGGGCTGCGCGTCGACCGGCAACACGTCGGCGTCCATGGCGGCTTACGCGGCGTATGCCGGGATGAGCGCGCTGGTGCTGATCCCGGAAGGCAAAATCGCCTGGGGCAAGCTGTCGCAATCGCTGGACTACGCGGCGTCCACGTGCCAGTTGAAGACCGATTTCGACGGCTGCGTCCGCGTGCTGGGCGAAGTCATCCGGCGTTTTCCGCTGTACCTGTTGAACTCGGTGAATCCCTACCGGCTGGAAGGTCAGAAGACCACGGCGTACGAGATGATGGAACAGCTCGCGTGGGAACCGCCCGACCACGTGATTGTGCCGGGCGGCAACCTGGGCAATTCGTCGGCGCTGGGCAAAGGATTCCGCGAGATGCTGGCGATGGGATTGATCTCCCGCTTGCCGAAGCTCTCGATCATTCAGGCGGCGGGAGCGAACCCGCTGGTGCGCAGCATGAGGGAATTCGCGGGCGAGCGCATCGAACCGGTGCGGGCGGAAACGCGCGCTACGGCCATCCGCATCGGCAATCCGGCATCGTGGAAGAAGGCGGTGGCGGTGCTGCGCGAGACGGGCGGCGCGTGCGAGGACGTATCGGAAGAGGAAATCGGCGTGGCCAAGGCGGAAATCGGCGCCGATGGCGTGGGCTGCGAGCCGGCCTCGGCGGTGACGCTCGCCGGGCTGAAGAAACTGGTGCGCAGCGGCTTCGTGAAACCGGACGAGTCGGTGGTCCTGGTGCTCACCGGACACTGCCTGAAGGATCCCGAGTACACCATGGATTTCCATCGCGAGGGCGCGGCGGCGGATGCTACGCTGCGCAAGCCGCCGGTGCTGCTGGACGCGGATCCGGGCGCGGTGATCGACCTGTTGCAGCGGATGGAGACGTGAACGATGGCGAAGACTCCGCCGCCTTTTGCCATCACGCTGCCCGCAACATCCGCTAATCTCGGTCCGGCATTCGATTCCGCCGCCATCGCGCTGCGTCTGCACCTGCGGATCCGGGCGCGCGTGGCGCCCGAGTTTTCGATTGACGCCACGGGGCGCGACACCGAGGTCTGCGGGCGTGTGGAGCAGAACCTGATCCTGGACACCTATCGCGACGTGCTGCAATCGCAGGGGCGGACGCCGTTGCCGCTGGCGTTGACCATCGCGAACGAAATGCCGATCGGCAAGGGCACCGGGTCGTCGGCGGCCGCGCGGCTGGCGGCCATCGCCATGGCGGTGCATTTCGGCGGGTTGAAATGGAAAGACGACCGCGTGCTGGCGGAAGCGGCGCGGCGCGAGAAGCACGTCGACAACGTCGCTGGCTGCTGGTTGGGCGGTGTGGCGCTGGTGTATCCGGGCGGCGCCATGCGCTTGAAGGCGCGCGTGCGCTGGCCGTTGCTGCTGGCGGTGACGCCGGAGACGCTGCTCACGGAGCACTCGCGCGCGGTGCTGCCGGAGTGCTATCCGCGGGCGGATGCGGTGGCCAATGTGCAGCACGCCATGCTGCTGGCAGCGGCGCTGGTGGCGGGCGATTCGGAGCTGTTGCGCCACGCGCTGCGCGATCATTTTCATGAACCGTATCGCGGTCCGCTGTGTCCGCTGTTGGCGCCGCTGCGCGCGCTGGCATCGCAGAAGGGCGTCCTGGGCGCGGTGCTCTCGGGCGCCGGTCCCTCGGTGCTGATGGTGCTCGATCCAGCGGTTCCGGTGGCCAGGACGGTGCGCCGGATCGGCGCGCGGCTGACTGGGTTGGGGCTGGCGGCGGAGTTGCTGGTGACGTCGATGGAGACTCGCGGGGCCTGCGAACGGCGGCGCGTCGGCTGAGGCTTATTCTCTTCCGGCAAGAGTTCCGATACGGGCGGGGAACACCGGCGGACGCACGGATTCGGATTTCCATCCCAGCAGGAACTCCACCGCGCCGCCGCAGATGCGGCCCTGGCACGGACCCATGCCGCAGCGCGTCTGCAGTTTGCTCTCGCGCCAGCCGGAGAACTGCCGCAGGCGCGAGTAGGTGACGTCTTCGCAGCGGCACACGAAAGTGTCGTCGTGGGGAAGCTGGCGCAGCTCGGGACGCAGGGCAAAGGCGCGGTCGAGCGCGACTGCAAAGCGTCGCTCGGCCTGGCGGCGGGCATGCAGGCGGCGCGCGGCTTCAGGTTTTCCAGCGGCGGCGAATCCCGCGATTTCGCCTTCCACCAGCGACAGATCAAGCCCGCCGATGCCGGTGATTTCGCCGGCTGCGTAGATGCCGGGCACGCTGGTCTGCTGGTCGTCATCGACCGCAATTCCGGCGTCGCCGAGACCGCAGCCCAGCAGGACGCCGAGCTCGGTGTTGGGGATGAGTCCGAATCCGCAAGCCAGGTAGTCGCAGGGATGGGTGACGGCCGAACCGCGCGACTGCAGGGTGACCGATTCCAGTTTGCCGTTGCCCGCGGCCGTGACTGGCCAGGTGTCGGTGCGATAGGGAACACCCAGCAAGCTGGCGCGCAATTGGCCGGCCTGGAGCAATTTCCACGGCTTGGCGACGAGTCCGCAAGCGAAGCGATTCAGTGCGGCGCTGGAAGTTTGCTCGGCAATCAGCAGGACTCGGGCGCCATGCTTCTTCAGATAGTGCGCCACCGCGAGCAACAGCGGACCGCTGCCGGCGACCACTACGCGTTGGCCTGCGATGGCCATTCCGGACTTGACGAGAGCTTGCAGACCGCCGGCGCCCATCACGTTGGGGAGGGTCCAGCCGGGAAACGGGAGGAAGCGCTCGCGCGCGCCGGTGGCCAGCACCAGGCTGCGGTATTCGATTTCGAGATCGCCGTCGAGAGTTTCCAGCGCCAGGCGGCGTTCGGCGGGGGCGGCGAAGATGCGGGCGCCCGATAGGATCTCGACTCGGTGAGTTTCGGCCAGGCGGATCCAGTGGGCGGCGGATGCCGGAAGCTTGGATTGCGAGGCGCGCCAGATTTGTCCGCCGGGGCGGGGATTGTCGTCGATAAGTACGGTTCGGGCGCCCGACTGCGCGGCGCGGCAGGCAGCTGCGAGTCCGGCGGGTCCGGCGCCGGCGATGACGACGTCGTAATTCGTCATTGGGGTCCTCGGCCAGCTTGCCCCACCAGGCAGCGGGTGTAATCCAAAGCAGTGGAGCCGCAGGCACAACCGGCGTTAGCCATCGGTGCGGACCTCCATGCCGGGGCGGCAGGGGACCTGGCAGCTGCGCATGTGGGGGCGTCCATCAATGGTCACGCGGCACTCGAAACAGATGCCCATGCCGCAAAGCGGAGAGCGCGGTTCGCCGGTCACCGAACGACGGAAGGACTGCTTGCCCGCCAGCGATACGGCGGCGGACACCATGCTGCCTTCAGGTGCGTCCACGATGACGCCATCGACCTTCAGCTTAGGCATGCGCGTCCTCCTGTTTGCGGCCGGGCAGGTACGGCTCGACGGGAATGGCGGAGGGACGATACAGAATCTGGTCGGCCACCAGCTTGCCGGTAGCGAGCGACGTAGTGATGCCCAGGCCCTCATGGCCGGTGGCGAGGTAGAGACGCGCGTCGTGCGGGGAGGGCCCGATGAGGGGCAGCTTGTCAGGCGTGGCGGCGCGGAAGCCGGTCCAGCAGCGGACCGCCGACAAATCGGCCAGGCCGGGCAGGTATTCGCGGGCGCGCGCAAGCATGCGGTGGATCATGTGAGTGTCGATGGAGGAGTGGTCGGCGCCGTACTGCCGCGAAGAGCCGATCAGCAACTGGCCGGTCTTGCGCGGCTGGACATTGAAGGCCACGGAATCAGTGCTGATGGAGTGCGCGCTCTTCAGATAGCCGAGTTCCACCAGTTGATGCCGCACCCAGCCGGGATAGCGGTCGGTGATCACAAGGTGGCCTTTGCGTTTGCGGACTTCGATGCCGGGAGTGAGATCGCGCGCCCACGCGCCGGTGGCGTTGATGGTGATGCCGGCGGACAGGAAGCTGCCATCTGAGAGCTTGATCCCTTCGCCGCGAAGTTCTTTGGCGGCGACGCGCAGCAGGGTCGCGCCATGCGCCTGCGCCCGTTCCAGAAGAAATCGCGCGCCGCAGGGAGGGTAAATCACGGCATCATCGGGCACCAGCAGAGCTCCCGCCAGACCCGGCCGTAGGTGCGGCTCGGCTTCGGCCAACTGCCGCGCGTCCAGCACCTCGGCGCGCACGCCGATGCTTTCGTAGAGCGCTCGCTTGCGGTGGACCTCGGACATCTCTTCGTCGTCGGCAGCTACCCACACGGTGCCGGCCGCGACGTATTCCACGTCGGGCGGCAATGCGGACGCGAGGTTCATCCACAACGTTCGGGAATAATTGGTGAGGGCAATCTGGGCGGGCGAATCGTCCATCACCACCAGGTGTCCCATGCCGGCCGCGGTAGCGCCGCCGCCCATGGGGCCGGGCTCGACGACAGCCACGCTGAGTCCCGCCGCGGCGCATTCGTCGGCGCAGGCCGCACCCACAATGCCGCCGCCGGCAATGGCTACGTCGTAGGGCTTTCCCATATTCGCTAGCCGCCGGCTTGGGCCCGGACCGCTTTGCGGATGCCATAGCAGAACGGGTCGCGCTCGTCGAGGATTTGGTCGATCTCGGCGTTGACGTAGGCGTAGCCGGTGATCTCCGGATACACTGCGCCGTCCTGCAGCACCACCGTTCCTTCGAAGACGCTGCCCACGATGCTCTCCTGCCGCCAGACCTGTCCGGGACGCAGCTTGCCATCGGCGTAGAGGCACGCCAGCTTGGCGCTGGTGCCGGTGCCACAGGGCGAGCGGTCATAGGCTTTGCCGGGACAGAGCACAAAATTTTTGCTGTCGGCGCCTTCGACGGTGGGATGGCCGAACAATTCGATGTGGTCGATCTCGCCGCCATCGGCGCCGGTAATACCGTGCGCTTTGAGACCTTCCCCGATGTTGACGGCGAAATCGGTGAGATCATCCAGACGGTCGAGCGTCAGTTCCTGGCCGTGGCCGTGGCAGAGGAAGAACCAGTTGCCGCCCCAGGCGATATCGCCATAGACGCGGCCGATGCCCGGCGCTTCCACGGGAATGTGCGCCGCGCTGCGGTAGCTGGCGACGTTGCGGATGGTCACGCTGCCGTTGCCGTTGAGGCGCGCTTCCACGGGTCCGCACACCGTGTCCAGCCGGCAGGTCCCGCTGCTGGCGCGGCCCAGGTGGGCAAGCGTCACCATCAGGCCGATGGTGCCGTGGCCGCACATGTTCAGGTAGCCGACGTTATTGAAGAAGATCACGCCGGCGTCGCAAGTGGCGTCGTACGGTTCGCAGAGCAGCGCGCCGACAATGGCGTCGTGTCCGCGCGGTTCGTTGACCACGGCCGAGCGGATGCCGTCGAATTCGGCGCGGAAGCGGTCGAGCCGCTGGCGCATGGTGCCGTTTCCGAGGTCGGGACCGCCCGCGACAATGACGCGCGTAGGTTCGCCTCCGGTGTGCGAATCGATCACATGAATTTTCTGGCTCAAGACCGGCTCCCGTGTGCTATTCGTACCAGCCCAGGTGCTGGTCGGCGAACATCTGGAATTTCTGGCGGGCGACGCGGCGGGACAATTCGGCGTCGCGCGAGCGGATCGCTTCGGCGATCTCGACATGGGCATCAGCCGATTCCATCATGTCGATATCCAGGTGGCGGCGGAGATTGCGAATGAACAAAAATGCCAGCAGCGGGACCAGCGTCTGCGACAGCAGCTTGGGCAGCAGGCTGTTGCCGGACATGCCCCAGAGCACTTCGTGGAATTGCAGATCGAGCTCGAAGAAGGCCTGCGGATCGCGCACCGCCGCGGCGGCCTTCATGCGCACCGTCAGGTCGAGCAACTTCTGGACGTCGGCGTCGGTAGCCGATTCCACCGCCAGGTCCACGGCCAGCGACTCCAATTCAGCGCGGATGCGTAAAATCTGGTGGATTTCGGCACGCGTGAGCGATGTCACCACGCAGCCCTGGTTGGCTTTTCGCACCACTAGTCCCTGATGCTCGAGCGCTACCAGCGCTTCGCGCACGGTGGGCTGTCCGACGCCGATCTGCCGCGCCAGGCGCGATTCCACAATGCGGTCGCCGGGATTGAGATCGCCGGCGACGATCATGTCGCGGATGGATTCGGCGATCTGGTCAGCAATGGGTAAGCGGCGTCCGAGGCGCTGCGAGAGCGCTTCCAGACGGACGGTATAGCGGGATTCGGTGGCTTCCATGTTCAACTTTCAGTACCTTGCGTGATCAACGTCACCGGGTTACCGCCGAGGAGAGCGCCGGGCGAGTGGCGATGGCGCCGCGAATGATGCCGAGGATCTCTTCGCGCTCGGCGCCGACCAGGGGCAAGCGCGGGGTGCGCACCATCTCGGAGCCGAGGCCGGTTTCGGCCATCGCCAGCTTGATGTATTGCACCAGCTTGATTTTGGTGTCGAGATGCAGCAGCGGTGTATACCAGCGGTAGAGCGCACGCGCCTCCTGCCAGCGGCCGGCCGAGGCCAAATCCCAGAGCTCGCGATTTTCGTGCGGGAAGGCGTTGACCAGACCGGAAATCCAGCCTTGCGCGCCCAGGAGGACGCTCTCCAGCACCAGATCGTCCACACCGCCGAAGAGAATGTAGCGGTCGCCCACGATGTTCACCAGGTCGGTGATGCGGCGCACATTCTCCGAAGACTCCTTGATGGCGACGATGGTGGCCTCGTCGGCCAGTTCGGCGAACTGCTCGGGGGTGATGTCGACGCTGTAGGACACCGGGTTGTTGTACACCATGACGGGCGTCCCGGTGGAGCGCGCCACGGTGCGGAAGTGCGTCAGCGTTTCGCGATCGTCGGACTTGTACACCATGGCGGGAAGCACCATCAAGCCGTCGATGCCTGATTTTTCAGCATCGCGGGCGAAGCGGCAGGCCAGCCCGGTGGTGTATTCCGCGACACCTGTCAGCACCGGAATGCGTCCGCGCACTGCGGAGAGCATTTCGCGGATGACCGTGAGCTTCTCCTGATATTCGAGCGCCGTGTTTTCGCCCACCGTTCCCAAGAGCACCACGCCGTGAATGCCGGCCTGGATCATGGTCTCCAGATGGCGCGCGGTCCCCTCAATATCCAACGACTCGTCTTGGCGAAACTGCGTGGTGATCGCCGGAAATACACCCTTCCAATTAACTTTCATAGTATTCTGTGAGTACGATCTATAATCTATGATTCTCGGATATTGGACGAATCGATGTCAAGCGCGAGGCGGAACGGCATCTTCTGTTATATATCCGCTTGAGCCGAAATCCAACGGCCAATCATCAGAAAACTTGCGAATGCCACACGGAGAGACGAAACTTTGACTGCCACGACGGAATTACAGGGACGATCGATCATCGGTTTCGGCCGCAGCCAGGCGTCGGCCGGCTTGATGTATGGAACCAACGCCGCCACCGGCGAGCGGCTGGAGCCGGCCTACCATTCGGCGACGAACGAAGAGACCGCGCGCGCGGCGGAGTTGGCCGGGGCGGCGTTCCCGGCTTATCGGGCGAAGACGCGGCAGGAGCGCGCGGCGTTCCTGCGGCGCATCGCCAGCAATCTGGAAGAACTCGGCGACCGCCTGGTGGAGCGCGTCATGCTGGAGACCGCGCTGCCCGAAGGCCGCGTGAAGGGTGAGCGCGGCCGCACCTGCGGACAACTCCGCTTCTTCGCCGACATGATTGAGGAAGGCTCGTGGGTGGACGCGCGTATCGACACCGCCGACGCGGAGCGGAAGCCGGCGCCCAAGCCGGACCTGCGGTCGATGCTGCGGCCGCTCGGCCCGGTAGCGGTATTCTGCGCCAGCAATTTTCCGCTGGCGTTCTCCGTGGCGGGCGGCGATACCGCCACGGCGCTGGCCAGCGGATGCCCGGTGGTGGTGAAAGCGCACATGTCGCATCCCGCGACGGCGGAACTATGCGGCGCCGCCGTGCTGGAGGCGGCCATCGCGACGGCTATGCCGGAGGGCACGTTTTCCCTGCTGTTCGGCGAAGGCACGCGCATCGGACAGGCGATGGTGGCGCACCCCGCCATCAAGGCGGCGGGATTTACGGGGTCGCGCACCGGCGGCCTGGCGCTGGTGAAGACCGCGCAATCGCGGCCGGAGCCGATTCCCGTGTATGCCGAAATGAGCAGCGTGAATCCGGTCTTCGTGCTGCCGCATGCCCTGGAGCAGCGGGCGGCGCAGATCGCCGCCGGACTGCACGGGTCCGTGACGCTGGGCGTGGGCCAATTCTGTACCAATCCGGGGCTGCTGCTGGTGCCGGTGGGCGGCCCCGGCGACAACCTGGCCGCCTCGCTGGCGGAGAAACTGCGCGCCACCGCGCCGGCCGCCATGCTCAACGCCACCATTTTCAAGAGCTACTCGAAAATCGTGACGACGCGCGCGGGCGATGCGCGGGTCCGCACCATGGTGCCGCCGGAGAATGGCGAGCGCGCCGCCGCGGCAGCGTTATTCGAGACCGATACCGCGACCTTCCTGGCAAACCCCGACCTGGCTGAGGAGATGTTCGGACCGGCCACCATCCTGATCCGCTACGGCCGGTTTGAGGAGACGCTCGAGTTGGCGCGGACCATGGAAGGCAATCTCACGGCGACCATCCAGACCGCCCCCGGCGATGAGCAAGCCGCGGCCCAATTGGTTGCCGCGCTGGAGACACGCGTCGGCCGCATCGTCTTCAACGGCTACCCGACCGGCGTGGAAGTGTGCCAGGCGATGGTGCATGGCGGACCATATCCGGCGACGCCCGATGGGCGGACTACGTCGGTCGGCGGCCGCGCGATCGAGCGATTCGTGCGCGCAGTGTGCTGGCAGGACGCTCCCGCCGACGTGCTGCCGGAGGAACTGCGCGATGGCAATCCGGCGCGCGTGCTGCGTATCGTCAACGGAGAGCGGACCAGGGAGAAGTAAATATCGAGTTGCGCCGAAGAACCGCGGCAACAGCATTGGTTGGATTGTCGCAGGAACGAAGAATGACAACCTTGGAGCTTCGGACCTGCTCCACCAAACACTTGAAATCGCCATCGGTCGAGACCAGAATGAAGCCGTGAAGCCGCGGCGTATTCCAGAATCCGGCGATCACCGGCTCCGGCGAGCCCGTTTCGAAGCGCGCTTTGGGACTCAGGGAACAGATCGCACAACAAAAGAACCAGCTTCGGCGAAAGGCTCGTCGAAGAGGAGTTTCATCCTCTGGAAACTCGGCTCCCCGCCGCCAGCTCAGCGGCGTAAGCGTAAACAGCCAGGAAGTCGTCCGGCTCCAACTGGGGATAGTCGGCGAGAATTTGCTCCTGGAGCGCGCCACTGGAAGGCCACTCCAGAATCTCCTGAACGGTGATCCGGTGACCGCGAATGCACGGCCTCCCGAACCGCACTTCGGGATCAATGGTGATCCGTTCGAGTAGGGAAGCATGGGCTGTCGGCATTCTTATCCCCTTGAACTATTGTCTACCCGGGGATGCGTCGGAGAGTCGAAGACCCATCCCTGCCGTCCACCGAACTGGCCGCCCTTCGAACTGGGTTACAGAGTTGTTCGTAAGCGATCGAGAAATCCTTCTCGAATACGTTTCGAGCAGCTACGGATTTTAAGACGGCAATATCTGACATAATCGGCGCCACACGTCTTGTGATTATCCCCACGGTCCGAGGATAATCTTGTACGCAAACACAACATTTTACAGAGAAAAGGATAAAAATAACCGAAGGTCTATTGAACTCTTCAGCGGATTGCGGTAAATTTGGAATCGAGAAAGGTTTCTCGATTCACTTCCGACATGAAAACCGGCCCCCATTTTCGGCGCGAGATCCCCGAAGCCAGCCTTCGGCGCCTTCCGGTGTACTATCGCAGCCTCCAGGCAATGGTAGCGGCCGGCGTCAGCCAGGTGTCGTGCGCCGACCTGGCGCGGCTACTCGGCCTGGATCCCACCCAGGTTCGGAAGGACATCGAAATGACCGGAATTGTCGGCAGGCCGCGTGTTGGCTATCCGATCGGCGAACTCATCCCCTGGCTGGAGAACTTTCTGGGTTGGAACCGGCCGAAGGAGGCGGTGCTCGCCGGATCCGGCAGCCTCGGTAGCGCGCTCCTGGGATACAAGAAGTTTCGCCGCCATGGGATGCTGATCGTCGCCGCCTTCGATACCGACCCGGAGAAGATCGGCCAGCAAATCCACGGCCGGGAAGTGCAGCCACTGATGTTCCTGCCGGATTTTGTCCGGCAGCACAAAACCCAGATTGGCGTCATTGCCACTCCCGCCGAGGCCGCCCAATCGGTGACGAATCTGCTGGTGTCCAGCGGAATTCAGGCGATTTGGAACTTCGCGCCCACCCACATTCAGGTGCCCGCCGGAGTCATTCTCCAGAACGAAGATCTCTATCATTCACTGGCTTCCCTTTCCTTCAAGCTGGAAGGCAAATTGGGACTGTGCGCGGTGAAGAACGGAATCAGCTATGCCGAAGATAATTGACGTAACGGAACTCGTCCTACGCGATGCCCACCAGAGCCTGATGGCCACGCGGATGGCAATGGAAGACATGATTCCCGCATGCGCGGATATCGACCAGGCAGGCTACTGGTCGGTGGAGTGCTGGGGCGGCGCGACGTTCGACTCCTGCATCCGCTTCCTCAATGAGGATCCGTGGGAGCGCCTGCGCCAGTTTCGCAAATTACTGCCGAACAGCCGATTGCAGATGCTGCTGCGCGGCCAGAACCTGTTGGGGTATCGCCACTATGAAGATTCCGTAGTCGATCGCTTCGTCGAAAAGGCGGCCGAAAACGGCATGGACGTCTTCCGCGTCTTCGACGCCCTCAACGACATACGGAATCTCCGCCGCTCCATTGCGGCGGTCCGCCGCACCGGAAAGCATGCGCAAGGAACCATCTGCTACACGGTGAGCCCGCTGCACACTCCAGGCGACTTCGTCGAAATGGCGGAGAAGTTGCTCGAACTGGGCTGCGATTCCATCTGCATTAAGGACATGGCGGCGCTGCTCAAGCCGCAGGCCGCCTTCGATATCGTGCAGGGAATCAAGGAGACTTGCGGGCAAGCCACGCGGGTCCACGTCCACGTGCATGCCACCACCGGCGTCACTCTGGTCAGCCTGATGAAGGCGATTGAAGCCGGGGCCGATTGCGTGGATACGTCGATCAGTTCGCTCAGCCTGGGGCCGGGACATAACCCCACCGAAAGCCTGGTGGAAATGCTCGACGGTACCGGTTTTGAGACGCGACTGGATCGCAAGCGCCTGATCAAGATTAAGAAGTACTTCGCGGGGATTCGTCCTCGCTATCAGGAGTTCCTCTCCAACATTACGGGCGTCGAAACCGAGATCTTCGACAGCCAGATTCCCGGCGGCATGCTTTCCAATATGGAGAGCCAACTCAAGCAACAGGGCGCGGGCGACCGTATGGAGCAGGTACTGCTCGAAGTGCCCAAGGTGCGCGCGGACGCCGGTTTCCCTCCGCTGGTGACGCCTTCCAGCCAGATCGTCGGCACGCAAGCCGTCTTCAACGTGATGATGGGCCGCTATAAAGTCATGACCGGCGAATTCGCCGACCTGATGTTGGGCTACTACGGCGAAACCATGGGACCGCGCGACCCGGCCGTCATCGCCCTGGCCCACAAACAGACCGGCAAGAGCCCGATTCACCACCGGCCCGCCGATCTGTTGAAGCCCGAGTGGCACGAACTCCGCGACGCCGCCGTGGCGTTAGAGGGCTGCAACGGCACCGATGAGGATGTCCTCACCTACGCCATGTTTCCCAAGGTGGCGCCTACCTTCTTCCCGGCGCGCGCTCGCGGTCCGAAGAACCTGGGGAAGGATCCCGGCGCCCAAGCCCCCGCCGCCGCTCCGGCGCCCGCAAAATCCGCGACCGCCGACACCGGCAAGGGGCCGGTTACGACCACCATTATCTACGACGTGCAGTACAACGGCAAGACGCACAAGGTGACCGTCGCGCCCGCGAAGTAAATAGTCAGGACAGGAACTCATATGGCCATTCATACAATGCAGGAGAAGGTTGCCGACCTTCGCAAACGCACCAGCAAAGCCATTCTCGGCGGCGGCGAAGAACGGCTGGAAAAACAGCGCCAGGGCGGTAAGCTAACGGCGCGCGAACGAGTGGAAGCGCTAGTCGATCCGGACAGCTTCGAGGAGACCGGATTGTTCGCGGAGCATCGCGCCACGTTGTTCGGCATGGCCGGGAAAGACTTTCCGGCCGATGGCGTGGTCACCGGCGCGGCATCGGTAGGCGGACGCCTGGTGCACCTCGCCAGCCAGGACTTCACGGTCTCCGGCGGTTCGGCCGGCGAGGTGCACTCCATCAAAGTCGCCGAAATCATGGAAATGTCCCTGAAGACCGGCTCGCCGTTCATCTTTATCAACGATTCCGGCGGCGCGCGCGTGCAGGAAGGCATCGATTCGCTTTCCGGCTATGGCAAGGTCTTCTACACCAATGTCATGCTCTCCGGCGCCGTCCCGCAAATCTCGCTGATCTGCGGCCCTTGCGCCGGCGGCGCGGCCTATAGCCCCGCTCTCACCGACTTCATCATTCAGACCCGCAAGGCGCAGATGTTCATTACCGGCCCTCAGGTAATCAAGGGCGTCACCGGCGAGAACGTCACAGCCGAGCAGTTGGGCGGCCCCGAAGCCCACATGGCGAATTCCGGCGTCATCCACTTCATTGCCGAAGACGACCGCCATGCCATTCTGCTGGCGCAGAAGCTCCTCAGCTTCCTGCCCAACAACAACCTGGAAGATCCGCCGCAAATCGAAGGCAACTACAACGTGGACCCCGACCCGTCGCTCGACGACATCGTTCCCGCCGATAACAAGAAAGGGTACGACGTTCGCGAAGTGATCGGTAAAGTGGTCGACTTCGGCGACTTCCTCGAGGTCCAATCCGGTTACGCCATGAACATCGTGGTCGGCTTCGCGCGCATCGCCGGCCGCGCCGTCGGCATCATCGCCAATCAACCCTCGGTACAAGCCGGAGTCCTCGACATCAACGCCGCCAACAAGGCCTCCCGCTTCATCCGCTTCTGCAATGCCTTCAATATCTCGCTCGTGACCTTCGTCGACGTGCCGGGCTTCCTCCCCGGCGTGCAACAGGAGCACGGCGGAATCATCCGTCATGGCGCGAAAATGCTCTTCGCCTATTCCGCCGCCACCGTGCCGAAAGTGACCGTGATTCTGCGCAAGAGCTACGGCGGGGCTTATCTGGCGATGTGCGGCAAAGACCTTGGCGCCGACCGCGTGTTCGCCTGGCCGACGGCGGAAGTCGCGGTGATGGGCGCGGAGGGGGCGGCCGATATCGTCTTCCGCAAAGAAATTCAAGAGGCCAAGGACAAGAAGGCGAAACGCACGGAACTGATTGAGCGCTATCGCGAAGCCTTCTCGAATCCATATGTCGCCGCCGGCCGCCGTCTGGTGGATGCCGTGATCGAGCCTTCCATGACCCGCCACCATGTGGCCCAGGTTCTCGAGTACCTGCACACCAAGCGCGAGTTGCGTCCGCCCAAGAAGCACGGCCTAATGCCGCTCTAAACACAAAAGGGGAAAACTATGGTCACAACAGAGGATCTTGCCGCCCAACTGGAACAACTCCAGGCGCAAGTGGCGGCAATGTCCAGACACATCGAATTTCTGGAGCAGCGTAACGGGAAAGCCGTAGCTGCTCCACCGGCCGCCGCCCCCGCGGTACGCGAGGAACCTGTTCCCACCGGTATCACGGAGGCGGAACTGATCGCCATCTCGGCTGCCCTCGCCGCATACCTGGGTGTGCGCGTCCATATCCGGCAGATCCGGTTGGTGAGCACCGCAGCATGGGCACAAGAGGGACGCGTATCGATCCAGGCGTCCCATCGGTTACAGGGCTAGGAAGCGTCATGAAACTAACGATCACAATTGACCAGAAGACATACGAAGTCGAAGTGGATGCCGCACAGCCGGAATCGCCCGCGGCCGTGCCGTACGCCGCCGGAGGCCTGAATATCGGCTCGGCGCCGTTGCGGGTCCCGGCCGGCGCTCCGTCCGCACCCCCTGTGGACAGCAAGCCGGTCAATGAGGAGAAGGTCTGCCGCAGTCCGGTTTCGGGCGTGGTGGTCCGCGTGGCGGCGCAGGTCGGACAAAGCCTGCAGACGGGCGACATCCTTATCGTCCTCGAAGCCATGAAGATGGAGACCAATATCACGGCTCCTGCGCCGGGCAAGATCGCTGCCATCGCGGTGAATCAGGGCGACAGCGTGCAGGCCGGCCAGGTGGTGGTGGAGTTCGAATCATGACAGAACCATTGGAACAGATACCGGGATTCCTCTTTTTCGATCACGTAGCCATTTCCGTAAAGCCGGGCGAGTTGGAAGCGCACGTCCAGGCCTATCGGGCGATGGGCTTCACGGAACTGCATCGCGAAGACGTGCTGGGCGGCGACCAGGTGCGGGAGGTTCTCCTGCAGGTCGGCGCCGGCCCGAACCTCGTCCAACTGCTGGAGCCGTTGTCACCGGAATCGCCGGTAGCCAAACAGATCGAAAAGAACGGCGGCCGCGGCGGTATGGCGCACGTCGCGCTTCGCGTGGCCGACATCCAGAAGGCGTTCGACTATCTCAAGGAGCGCGGCTTCAAGATCATCGATAAGGCGCCGCGCAAGGGCTCGCGCGGAACCACCGTCTTCTTCCTGCACCCCAAGACCACCGAGACCGCCGCATTCGGATACCTGCTCGAAGTGGTCCAGGAGGGCGCGCATGCCTGAAACCGCGGTTGGCGAAGAAATCTTGAACCTGACGCGCGATTTTCCTCCGGTTTCCACCGAGGCGTGGGAAGCGGCCATCGCCCGAGACCTGAAGGGCGCCGACTACGAAAAGAAACTCGTCTGGCGAACCGAAGAAGGCCTCGGCGTTCGTCCTTACTACCGTAAGGAAGCGCTTGCCGCGCTCGATCCTCAGCTACAAACGATGCCCGGCCACTATCCGTTCGCCCGCGGCGCGGGCCGGGGGTGGAACATCGCGCAAGACGCCAAACCGGGCGTGAAAGCTATCCGGGCGGACCTCCTGCACGAAGCCGGAGCGCATGCCGTCCAGGAGTTGGGCTATGCGATCGCCGCCGGCGTAGAGCGCCTGACCGCGCTGACCGCAACCCTTCCGGTGGATACCATCGCCCCGCAGATCGAGTTCGTCTTCGCCGTTGGACCGAGCTACTTCATCGAGATTGCCAAACTGCGGGCCGCCCGCATCCTCTGGGCGCTGGCCGTCGATGCCTTCAACCCCGGCGACGATGGCGCGTGCCGCATGCGCCTGCATGTGCGCACGCCGCAGCGCAACAAGAGCGCCTACGACCGGTACACCAATCTGCTTCGCGTGACCACGGAAGCCGCCGCGGCCGTAATCGGCGGTTGCGATCAGCTCAAGGTCGAGCCCTTCGCGTTCGATGCGCACCTGGCGCTCAACGTGCAGCGCATTCTTCAGGAAGAAGCCCATCTCGATGCGGTCGCCGATCCCGCAGGCGGTTCGTACTACATCGAGGCGCTGACCGATTCGCTGGCGCGCCAGGCCTGGAAACTCTTCCAGCAGATCGAAGCTGAAGGCGGATATGCAAAAGCTCTAGCCTCCGGCGCCATCGCGCAGGCGCTGGCGGAAACCCGTGCGGCGCGCGAGAAAGCTTACTCCGCGCGGCGGCGCGCCCTGGTGGGAGTCAACAATTATCCCAACGTCACGGAAAAGACTCCGCGGGCCGAGTCCCCCGCGGCGGATACCACGGCTCCGCTGCCGCAAGTTCGGATCGCCGAACCCTTCGAGCAACTCCGCCGCCGCACCGCTGAACACGCGCTCTCCGCCGGACGCTATCCCAAGGTATTGCTGCTCAAACGCGGCGACGTCAAGATGAAAGGCGCGCGCTCCAACTTCTGCTTCAATTTCTTCGGCTGCGCGGGCTTCGACATGGTGGAAGCCGAGGAGTACGCCGGCACGGACGCCGACCTCATCGTCCTCTGCAGCTCCGACCCCGAGTACCTCGCGTTCGCCCGGGAAGTCTGCGCCAACGTCAAGCTCCCGGTGCTGGTCGCGGGGAATCCCAAGGATCAGATCGAAACCTTACAGGCCGCGGGCGTGCAGGGTTTCATTCACGTCTTCAGCGACCTGATCCAAACCTTGACCGAATGGCAGGACAAGCTCGGCATGAGGCGCCTCCAATGAGACCGGACTTCTCGAAAATCGACTACCAAATCAAGCCGCGGAACTCCTACATCACCGGACCCGCCCAGGGTTCGCCGGTGTGGCGGACCCCCGAGCAGATTGCCGTCAAGGCCTGGTACACGGCCGACGACCTTTACGCCATGGAGCATCTGGATTATGCGGCGGGCGTCGCGCCGTTTTTGCGCGGGCCCTACTCCACCATGTACGCCATGCAGCCGTGGACCATCCGCCAGTACGCCGGATTCTCCACCGCCGAGGAGTCCAACGCATTCTATCGCGCCAATCTGGCGGCGGGCCAAAAGGGACTCTCGGTAGCTTTCGACCTGGCCACCCACCGCGGCTACGATTCCGACAACGAGCGCGTCTCGGGCGACGTCGGCAAGGCCGGTGTCGCCATCGATTCCGTCGAGGACATGAAGATTCTCTTCGACCAGATCCCGCTCGGACAGATGTCCGTCTCGATGACTATGAACGGCGCCGTCCTGCCCATCATGGCGTTCTACATTGTGGCGGCCGAAGAGCAGGGCGTCGCCACCAGGGATCTCAGCGGCACCATTCAGAACGACATTCTCAAAGAGTTCATGGTGCGCAATACCTATATCTACCCGCCGCGACCCTCCATGCGGATGATCGGGCACATCTTCCAGTACTGCTCGGAGAAGATGCCGAAATTCAACTGCATTTCGATCAGCGGCTACCATATGCAAGAGGCCGGGGCCGGGGCCGACCTCGAACTTGGCTACACGCTGGCCGACGGCCTGGAATACATCCGCACCGGAATTCAGGCCGGACTGGATATCGACACCTTCGCGCCGCGCCTCAGCTTCTTCTGGGGCATCGGCATGAATCACTTCATGGAGATTGCCAAGCTGCGCGCCGCGCGCGTGCTGTGGGCCAAGATCATCCAGGGATTTCATCCCAAGAATCCGAAATCGATGGCGCTGCGGACTCACTCGCAGACGTCGGGCTGGAGCCTGGCGGCGCAGGATGTCTTCAACAACGTCCCGCGGACCTGCCTGGAGGCGCTGGCCGCCGTCCTCGGCCACACTCAGTCGCTTCACACCAACGCGCTCGACGAGGCGATTGCGTTGCCCACCGATTTCTCGGCGCGCATCGCGCGCAATACGCAGATCTTTCTGCAGGAGGAAACCGGCGTCACGAAAGTGGTCGATCCGTGGGCCGGCAGCTACTACGTGGAGTCGCTGACTCACGAACTGATGCACACTGCGTGGCATCACATTCAGGAGATCGAAAGCCTCGGCGGCATGGCAAAAGCCATCGAGACCGGAATTCCCAAGATGCGCATCGAAGAGGCGGCCGCCCGCCGTCAGGCGCAGATCGATTCCGCGCGCGAGACCATTGTCGGCGTCAACAAATACCGGCCCGCCGAAGTCGAGACACTCGACGTGCGGATTGTGGACAACCAATCGGTGCGCGATTCCCAACTGCGCCGGCTGGCCGAAATCCGCGCCGCGCGCGATGCCCACGCCGTCGCGGAATCGCTGGCCGAGCTGACCAACGCGGCGGAAACCGGTTCGGGAAACCTGCTGGAGCTGGCCGTGCGCGCGGCTCGCGTTCGCGCCACCCTGGGCGAGATCTCTTCCGCCCTGGAGAAAGTATTCGGGAGGTATCAGGCCGTGAATCGGACCATCTCCGGCGTATATTCGTCCGAGAGCCAGGGCGACCCCGAGTTTCAGGAAGCCCAGCGGTTGGCCGCGGAGTTTGCCGCCGCCGAAGGCCGGCGCCCGCGCGTTCTGTTGGCCAAAATGGGACAGGACGGACACGATCGCGGAGCCAAGGTGATCGCCACGGCGTTCGCCGACCTGGGGTTCGACGTCGACGTCGGCCCGCTGTTCCAGACACCCCGCGAGGCCGCCCGCATGGCGGTGGAGAACGACGTCCACGTCCTCGGCGTGTCCAGCCTGGCCGGCGGACATTCCACGCTGGTGCCGGAAGTCATCGCCGAGTTACGAACGCTGGGCCGCGAAGACATCCTCGTGTTCGTCGGGGGCGTGATTCCGCCGCAGGATTACGCGGCTCTGTTTCAGGCGGGAGTGACCGATGTATTCGGCCCCGGCACCGTCATCCCGGTAGCCGCGCAAAAAATCCTCCACGCGCTCATCGGGAGTGCGCGTGCCGTCTAGTAGTGAGATCGCATGATTTGCTCTTGTGCGCCCACCGATCCCTCACGGCCGCGGCTCAGGTCGGAGCCGCGCGCGTCAGCAAGCGGTCTTCAAAAACGCCCCTCTCTTCGCGGTCTGAGCTGTAGCGGAACATGCCTCGCGGGCTGTCCAGCCGCTCCCTCACGGCCGCGGCTCGGAACGGGGGCGCGGTAGTGCTCCGCCCGCGCCGTTTGCCGCTGGAGCGGTACGTCGAAGGGGTGCTGGCCGGGGACCGCACGGTCCTCGCCCGCGCCATTACGGTGATCGAAAGCCATCTGCCGTCCGATGGCGAAATGGCCGCGCACTTACTGGACGCGTTGTTGCCGCACACCGGCAAGTCGCGGCGCGTGGGCATCACCGGGGTGCCGGGTGTCGGGAAGAGCACCTTCATCGACGCCCTGGGCATGCTCCTCATTCGGGAACGCGCCGAGAGCGTCGCGGTCCTCAGCGTGGATCCGTCCAGCCCGATTTCCGGCGGCAGCATTCTGGGCGATAAGACCCGCATGGAACGGCTGGCGGTGGAAGAGCGCGCGTTCATCCGCCCGTCGCCAGCGCGGGGGCACTTGGGCGGTGTGGCCCGCCGGACCCGCGAAACCATCCTGCTGTGCGAGGCTGCCGGGTACCGCAACATCCTGGTGGAGACGGTCGGCGTGGGGCAGAGCGAAACCGCGGTCCGATCGATGACCGATTTCTTCCTGCTCCTCATGCTGGCGGGCGCGGGCGACGAGTTGCAGGGCGTGAAGCGCGGCATCATCGAAATGCTCGATGGCATGGCCATCAACAAAGCCGACGGCGACAACCGGCTCAAGGCTGAGCGCGCGCGAATCGAGTACGGCGCCGCGCTTCACCTGTTTCCAGCCTCGGCCGACGGCTGGAAACCGCGCGTGCTGACCTGCTCGGCCTTCACCAAAGAGGGGATCGCCGAAGTGTGGCAGATGGTGCTCGATCACCGCGCGCTCCTCGAAGGCAACGGCTGCCTCGCCAGGCTCCGCGACCTGCAGGCGCTCGAATGGATGGACGAGTTGACGATGCTGGGCCTGGAAGATCTCTTCCACGCCAACGAGGCCGTGGCCCGACGATTGCCTCTGCTCCGGGAAGAGGTACACCGCGGACGCATGACTCCGTTCGCGGCCAGCCGCGAGTTGCTGGCGCTTTTCCGTTTACAACCCGGCAATAGCCCAGTGCAAAACGAGACTCTATGAGCTTTCCCTTTCCAGTTCTTACCGCGGCCGAAGCCGCCTCATTGATCGACAACGGACAAAACGTCGGTTTCAGCGGATTCACACCGGCCGGCGCGCCGAAAGCGGTCCCGCTGGCGATCGCCGATCGCGCGATTGCCGCCCATGATGCCGGACACGAGTTCCAGATCGGAGTCCTGACCGGCGCCTCGACCGGCCCCTCCCTCGACGGGGCGCTTTCCAAGGCGAAGGCGATGAAGTTCCGCACGCCCTACCAGACTAATTCCACCCTGCGCGATCGGATCAACGCCGGCAAGACTCGCTTCTTCGACCTGCATCTCTCGCTAATGCCGCAGGTGACGCGCTACGGCTTCCTCGGTCCGGTGGACGTCGCCGTTGTGGAAGCAGCGGACCTGACGTCGGGCGGCGGGATCGTGCTGACCTCGGGAGTCGGCTCCGCCCCAACCTTCTGCAATCTGGCGGAACGCGTGATCGTCGAACTCAACCGCCATCATCCGGCCGGGCTGCTCGGATTGCACGACATCTATGAGCCCGCGGACCCGCCATACCGCAAGCAGATTCCCATCTACAAGCCTTCGGATCGCATCGGTTCGCCGATCATTACCATCGATCCGGCCAAAATCGTCGGCGTGGTGGAAACCGATCTTGAGGACGAAGCCCGCGGCTTCAGCGAGACCAGCCCGCTGACCGAATCGATCGGCCACAATGTCGCGGAGTTTCTGGCGGCGCAACTGGCGGCGGGAATGATTCCCAAGCCGTTCCTGCCCATTCAGTCGGGCGTGGGCGACATCGCCAACTCCGTGCTGGGCGCGCTGGGCAGTCATCCTGGGATTCCGCCCTTCGAGATGTACACCGAGGTGGTGCAGGATTCGGTGGTCGATCTGATCGAGCGGGGACGCGTGACGTTTGCCAGCAGTTGCTCGTTTACGGTCACGCCGCCGGCGCTGAAGCGGGTTTACGACAACTTGAAGTTTTTCCGTTCTCGCGTCGTGCTGCGCCCGCAGGAGATCAGCAATAGCCCGGAAGTCATCCGGCGCCTGGGTGTCATTTCGGTGAACACCGCCATCGAAGTCGATATCTTCGGCAATGTAAACAGCACGCACGTAATGGGCCGGAAGCTGATGAACGGCATCGGCGGTTCGGGCGATTTCACGCGCAATGCGTATCTATCGGTCTTCACCTGCCCGTCGGTCGCCAAAGGCGGAAAGATCAGCACGATTGTTCCGCTGGTGTCGCACGTCGATCACAGCGAGCACTCGGTGCAGGTCATCGCCACCGAATTCGGCGTGGCCGATCTCCGCGGAAAATCCCCGTTCGAACGAGCCAATGAGATCATCGACAACTGCGCGCACCCCGACTATCGGGAACTGCTGCACAGCTATCTGAACATCGTCGAAGGCGGTCACACCCCGCACACCCTGTCGGCGGCGTTCCGCATGCACGAGCATTTCCAGAAAACCGGCGACATGCACGGCTGCAGTTGGGATTCGTCCAGCGGAATCGCGTAGACGCCCTTGCCGCAGAACGCAGCGCCGTCAACTATTTGCACATGACGTTTGTCACCGCTGGCTGCTGACACACCTCACTACCTGAATCTCCGCATGGATGCGACCCTGGATCCAGAGGTAATCCGCATCATGAACCGCACCCTTTCCGTCCTGATCGCTTGCACGGTCTTCGCGACGCTCACTATCGCGCAATCCACATCCAAGCCGATATGGATCGAGCACGTACGAGTGTTTGATGGAACCCGCGTCCTCGAAAACAGCAACGTCCTGGTAGAGGGCGGCCTGATTCGATCGGTAGCTGCCAATATCCCGCGCCCTGTCAATGCAACCGTCATTGACGGCACGGGGAAGACGCTCCTTCCGGGTCTGATCGACGCCCACACCCACACCATCGCGGAAGCTCTGCTGCAACAGGCGCCGGTCTTCGGAGTGACCACCGACCTCGATATGTTCACCGATCCGGCCACGGCCGCCCGTATTAAGAAGGAACAGCGGGACGGGAAGCTGCTCGATTTCGCCGATCTCCGGTCGGCAGGCTATCTGGCCACCTCCCCTGGAGGCCATGGCACCGAATACGGCATTGCCGTTCCCACGCTGACGCGGCCGGAGGAGGCGCAGGTATGGGTAGATGCCCGGATTGCCGAAGGTTCGGACTACATCAAGGTGGTCTATGATGACGGCATCGAATACGGCGTGGACAAGCCGAGGCCCACGCTTCGCAAAGAGGTCTTGAAGGCTCTGGCCGATGCCGCGCACAAGCGGGGCAAACTGGTGGTGGTGCACATCGGCTCCCTGCAGCAGGCGCTGGACGCCATCGACGCGGGCGCCGATGGTTTGGCGCACCTGTTCATCGGGCCTGCGTCCGCGCCGGATTTCGGCAGGATCGCCGCGGCGCATCACATTTTTGTAGTCCCCACGCTGACCGTCCTGAACACCATATGCGCCACCAGCTTCGATTCGGACCTGGCGGACGATTCGCGGATCAAACCGTACCTGCTCCCCTCCGAGGTTGCCGCCATGAAAGCCAGCTTCGGCCTGCCCGCGAAGTTGAGTTGTGATGGCGCCAACGAAGCGGTACGCCAACTGAAGGCGGCGCATGTTCCGATCCTGGCCGGCACCGATGCCGGCAACCCGGGCACCACGCAGGGCGCCAGCATCCACGGCGAATTGGAATTGCTGGTACACGCCGGCCTCACCCCAGTCGAAGCATTGCATGCCGCCACTGCCGCCACCGCCGCGGCGTTCCATCTGGACGACCGCGGCCAGATCGCCGCCGGGAAGCGGGCGGACCTGGTGCTGGTCAATGGCGACCCTACCAGCGATATCCGGCGGACGCGCGACATCCTGGCTGTTTGGAAGGCTGGGTACGCGATTGACCGTGAAGCCTGGAAGGCATCGGCCGCCAAACAGACCGAAGAGCAGGCAAATGCGAAGAATGCAGCACCGCCGGCGGGATCGGAATCCGGCTGGATCAGCGACTTCGAGCAGGAAGGGGCGCCACAGTCGAGGTTCGGCGCCGGCTGGACTCTCTCCACCGACCAAATGGCCGGAGGCAAGTCGATGGCGAAACTGGAGGTTGTTCCTGGCGGGGCGGAAGGAAGCAGGAATGCTCTGCGAGTGACGGGAGAAGTGATACCTGGGTTTGCGTACCCGTGGTCCGGCGCCATGTTTTCGCCCGGCCCGATGCCGATGGCGCCGGTGAATCTCTCCGCGCGAAGGGCCATTCAATTCTGGGCCAAGGGCGATGGCCAGACCTACCAAGTCATGATTTTCTCGCAGCGCCTGGGATATCGCCCCGCGACGCAGACCTTCGTCGCCGGACCCGAGTGGAAGCAGTTCACGCTCACCTTCGCCAGTTTTGGCGACCTGGATGGCAGCGACATCATGGCAATCGTCTGGTCTGCCGGTCCCAAGACGGGGACATTCGCGTTCGAGCTCGACAACGTGCGGTTACAGTGACCGAACCGTCCTACGGCCCGGCCTGCCGGTCCGCGGCTGCCGATGAGCTAGAATCGCGTTAGAGAATGGGTCCCGACTTTCTGATTATCGGCGCCGGCGTGGCTGGGCTGCGGGCGGCCATCGAGTTGGCAAGCGCCGGACGGGTTCTGGTGGTCGCCAAGGACACCCTGCGCGAATCCTCGTCCGAATACGCCCAGGGCGGCATTGCGGTCGCGCTCAGCCATGACGACGAAGTCGCATTGCACGCACAGGACACCATCAACGCCGGTGATGGTCTGTGCAATCCTGCAGCCGTGCGCGCATTGGTCGAGGAAGGTCCCGCCGCCATTGAGCAGTTAATCGATTGGGGTGCGCAGTTCGACCGCGTCGACGGCGAGTTGGCCTTCACGCGCGAGGGCGCGCACTCCCGCAATCGCGTGCTGCACGCTCATGGAGACTCCACCGGCAAGGAGATCGCGCGCACACTGTATCGCCGTGCCGCGTCCCTCCCCAACATTGAGTTTCGCGGCTTCTCCGCCATCGCCGACCTCCTGGTGGAAGACGGCCGCGTCTCCGGTGCGGTGGTATACGACGCGGGTATCCCGCGCCCCACCGCCATTACCGCTCGGGCGGTGCTGCTCGCCACCGGCGGATTGGGATGCGTCTACCGCGAGACGACCAACCCGCAAGTGGCCACTGGCGATGGCGTCGCCATGGCTTGGCGCGCCGGCGCTGAGATCGGCGACATCGAGTTCGTCCAGTTCCACCCCACGGCGCTGCACGTGACGGGCGCGCCGCGGTTTTTGCTCTCGGAAGCCTTGCGCGGCGAGGGCGCATTCCTCCGCAATGCGCAGGGCGACCGGTTTATGGAGCGGTATCACGCGCTCCAGGAACTGGCGCCCCGCGATGTCGTCTCGCGCGCCATCGTGACCGAAATCGGGCGAACTGGCGCTCCCCATGTATGGCTCGACATCACGCATCGCGGCGCCGCTTTCCTCCGTGCCCGCTTCCCACGGATCTACGACACCTGCCTGCGGTACGGCGTCGATTTGGCGGAAGCCCCAGCGCCGGTGCATCCGGCCGCGCACTACGCCATGGGGGGCGTGCGCACCGATCTCGACGGCCGCACCAGCCTGGAGCGCCTCTATGCCGCCGGTGAGGTGGCCTGCACGGGAGTGCACGGCGCGAATCGTCTCGCGAGCAATTCGCTTCTGGAAGGTGTAGTCTTCGGAGCCCGCGCCGCGCGCGCTATGCGGGATTGCGCATCCGCGCCGATCCTACCAGTGCCGCTCCCACCCGAGCCCGAGTTCCCCTGTGCCACGCTGGAGGAGATCCGTGTCCTGGCATGGGAGCGCTGCGGCATCGTGCGGACAGGCGACGAGTTGCAATCGGCGCTGCAGTGGCTGCGGTCCAGGCACTTCGGCGGTCCGCCTCATTTTGAGTTGCGCAACGTGCATCAAGTCGTGACGTTGATTGCGGAATGCGCGATCGCCCGCCAGGAGAGCCGCGGCGCACAGTTCCGCGCGGATTTCCCGGAAAAGAGTACCGAGCTCGGGCAGCATTCTCTCGTAGTACGCGGAGCCGGCGTTCGATTCGCATCACTCTAATGTTCCAAACAGCGTATGTTGCGGGCGCTACGGTCTCTTATAAAGTCGACCGCTGCCAGTGGGCGTTCGGGCAGTCGGAAACATGACGGCTCGACGCGCTACCGGCAACGCGCTTGGACCTGAAGTCACGCAATCGAGCGGACACTTGAAGGGCTACCTTTGGGGGACTCCGCCGGTCCGGCTCAGGACGCGCTTCGACTCGGCGAGGCGCAGCCGCTGAACCTCAGCCGCCAAGAAGTCGCGGTACTTCGGATCCGGCACAAGGCGCTCCATCAACCGGTACGCCTCGGGCGACGAGTACCACGGCAGTTCCATTGCAACAGCCACGCGACCGTCCTCGGGGAGATTCTCGTAGGCCTTAGCTATCAGCGGAATGGCAGCCGCGTCCTGCAAACGCCCGAGCCCCTCAACAGAGAAAGCAACCACCGTCGGGTTTGGCGAGTCCAACCCCTTCCTCAGCAAATCCGCCGCACGGGGATCCTGGCTCCTTGCAAGAAACAGCACGTCCCGGGGGTACACTCCGATTTGAACCGCCGCCACGGACTTGGGGTCCTTGCCGTTCAATGCGCACCAGTTTTCGAACGCAGGGCTGAAACGCCCCTTCACCGCCCGCCCGTTGGCGTCAACGTAGATAAAGCACGGAGTCCGGTCCTCGACCGCCTCCCGCGCGTACTTGGCCAGAAAATCGAAGTACTCCGCGCTCTTGTCGCCAAGTCGGAGAAGGGTCACCGCGATCTCCTGTTTCTCACTTTTTGCGACCCGACGGCCGAAGGCCGCCTCCAGGGCAGGTGTGATCCTGGGGTCCGGAGGGTGCCCCTCGATCGCTTGAAGCACCGATTCGTCAAACTGCTCACTCGCAAGCCGGCTCAACAGTTCGCTGAGAGTGTCTTGCCCAAGTGCGTCTGGCGCAGCCGGCCACAACCCCGAAAGCGCCACAAAGGCGATGGTCAATCGATGATCGAATTTCACTTTTGGGGCCCTAGGTACTGAGATGATGCGTTCAGGCCGAACAAGGTCGCCAAGTTACCGGATCGAACAGCATCCCCGTCCATCCATGCCTGGCGGGAGGACGACCGTCACCTAGCCATTGTGCGACACTTCCCCGCGCTACGACTGGCCTCCAATCCGTCGTCTGCACCGCGCCAACGCTCTGGGCGCGATCTTGGCATCGTCGGATTCGACTGCGCCAAGCAGCAAGTCAAGCTCCTCAATCATGAGATGCGCATCGCGACTCTCGACCTCCTGGACCACCTCGCCGGCCCGCACTCCGCCTGCAGGTAGTTGGTCACCCCGTCGCAGCCTCCTTACAGCGCCGCCCACCAATACACCCCCGCCAGCGACGCAAACAGAGTCGTCACCAGCGCGTGACCGGCCACCAACGAATTACCGGACGGCCAGTCGCCATGATCGTACACCAGCAGGTCGATCAGCACGCGAATCGTCCAGAACACGGCAATATAGCCGGCGATCCAGCGCGCCGGCGGGTCGCCCGCCAGGAACGCGTCGTGCAACCGCCAGGTCAGCACGGCGAAGCTCACGATTGAGAACACAATGTAGAAGCCGTACACCCAAAATACTTTCCGGTTGAACGGCGTAAGCTTCGCGAGATCGTCCTTCCAGCCCAAACGTCCCGGAACCTGGAAGCTGGCGATCAGCACGCACAGTTGCCCCAGCGCGGCGGCGTAGAGGCCGTGGGAGAGATACCATGCGCCGGTGTGTTGCACGATCCGCCCGTGCAGCCAACCGTAAAACGGCACGATCAGCGCACGACGGAAAGGTTCGTGGAAGAGCCATGGCGCGGGAGCCAGCAGCCAGAACCAGGTCCAGATGCGGTTCGCGATGCGCCAACGCTCCTCCACCGCGACCAGCATGCCTTGCAGCAGGAAATAGGCGAACGGTCCGCCCCAGCCGGCGCCCGCGGGGAAGCTGAGTGCCAACTCGTGCAGCATCCCGGACAGCGCAAACAGGGCGAAGCGCGCGCCGCCTTTGCCGAAACGGCGATCCAGCGGACGCAATAGCAGACGCCGGTCCATTTCGACGAATGCCAGGTTCCAGCGCCGGCTCCAGAAATCGCCGAGCGACCGCGCGGCCCAGGGACGGTCGAAGAGCAGCGGCGCCGCGAATCCGGCCCAGCGCCACAGCCAGGGAAGCAGGTCGCCCAAACCGAGATGGAGGGTCAGCAGCAGCGCCGCGATTCCGGCCACTCCCAGGATTCGCTCTGGAATCAGCGGGGCATACACCGCCAGGAGCACGATCGACACCGCGCCCGCCACGAGGCGCGCCCAGGCGGCCAGGAACCGTACCGGATCGATGGCTTCCGGCGGCCGGCGCACGCGGAACTTATCGGGGATCACGCCCGGCCAGGCGAACAGGAATGCCGCCAGCCCGGCAGGCGCGATCGGACGGCGTCGCGTCAGGAGCACCAGGATCTTCAACGCAAAGAGCAGTCCGGCGGAGGCCAGCAGCAATCGCAGCGCGGGAGTCATGACACGCCTCCGAGCCCATATTTGAACATGTTCAAATTAGAGGATACGGTGGACGGAGGCTCGCCGTCAAGTACACTCGTAAGATGTTCAAACGCTGGTTCGGCCGCAAGGAGACTCTGGAAGCGACGGCCGTTCGGGGCGTCTACTACCTCTGCGAACACGATGGCACGCCCGAACGGCAGTTGAAGGACGAGTTGAACCAGCTATTCCAGTCGCGGACGGATCCGGCGAAAGCCTATCTGGCGGTGGTCCGCTACGAGGATGCGCCGGGACCTCCCGGAGTCGCGCTGTGCGTCACCGGCGTCGCGCTCGACGAGCGGAACGGCCTGGTTGGACAGATCGGCATCGTCTTCGCCAGGCTGTTCAACATTCAGCAGCACCTCGACATTCTGTTTCCCACGCCCGAAGAGGAAGTCCAGTTGTCGAAAGTCTGCCGGCCGTTCTTCGCGCGCCGCTAATCCTGGGACGTTACTGCGACCCCGCGGGCGCCGCCTGCACCTTGAGATTGACCGGAGAGCTGGCTTTTCCGCCCACGGTCACCACCACCGGTTGCGTGCCCACCGGCACCGTCGCGGGCACCAGGAAATTCACTTGCATGGTGCCGACCAGCCCCACCGGAATGCCGGCAAACTCCACCAGCGCCGGGAGACCGCCCACTGTCACCGAGAGCGGCAGAATGGGCAGCGGAAGCTCCGTCACCGGAGTCCCCGCCACGGGCGCCTGGCCGGTGCCGATCAACGTCGAGACTTCGCCGGCGCCGGTCAGATATAGCGTCGCCACGCCGCCTGGCGAGACCGTCGCACTGGGCACGATGTTTCCGTTCCCGTCCGCGAACACCGCGGGCGCGGCGGGCGCAAGCTGCAGCGCGATGCCGGCGATCTGCCCGTTGTTGTTGATTCCCAGCACCGACGGGCCGGCTCCCGCTTCGTACGGAATCTGCACATTCACCTGGCCCGGCGACACATACGTCACCGGCGCCTGCGCATTGTTGACGGTGACCGAGACGCCCCCCAGCGAGAACGGCAGTGGGTTGCCGCTGGCGGTCTGCGTGGTGGTGGAGAGATTCGAACCGTACACCGACAGCAGCATTCCGGGACTGCCCGTAGCGCTGGCCGACGCGGCGCTGGAGACCCCCGCGATCGCAATGCCCGAATTCCCCGCGCCCCAGACGAACATCACCGGCACGCTGATGGATTGCGGCGCGGCGTTCGGCGATTGGATGAGAATCGCCGCGCGATACACGCCCGGTTCGAAACCCGTGCCTGTGGCCGTCAGCGTGATTACGCCTGGCCCCGTGCCGGAAAGCGGAGATGCGGTCAGCCAGCCGCTGCTGCGATTAGTGGACAGAATGGTGGCCGTCCAGGTCTGCGTTTTATCGGAGAGGCCGACCGAAAGTGCGCTCTGCACCGATTGCGCTCCCGCGGCGCCGGTGAGAGTGATGGCGGGAGGATTCGTGGAAAGCGTAGCGGGGTTGGTCTGCGGCCCCGTGAACGCCACCAGAAGTTCCTGGCCGATTTCCTCATCGAGGATTACTTGAATGAAATCGGTGGCCGGAGGCGTAATGCCGCCCACGCAGAGAGTGCCCGGTAAGGAGCCCCAGGCGGTCAGCCGCGGAGTGCCGAAAATGGCGGGAATCTGCGCGGACAGGTCGACGCTGCCGACCAGCAGCCCGGTCAACTCATTGAGGTTGCCGCCGAGATCGTCCACCGTCACCGGGATGGCCCACTGGCACGATGGGTCGGCCGCGGGATTCTGCGCCACCGTGAGCGGCGCTGTCAGATTGAAATTGATCGCCGGCGGAAGCGGATAGTAAGTTACCGGGACTTGCCGCGACCAGGCCCGTCCCGTGGCGTCCGTGCCCGCGAAGCCGAACGTGTGCACCAGCGGAGCCGCCAGGTTGCGGAAGATCACCGTGGTCGTCACGTTGCCCCCGGGCAGAATTCCCCCCGCGGGAAAATACTGCGCCAGCGGTTGCGCCACACCATCGATGGTGAAACTGCTGATGCTGGTGGCCACGCCCGCCACTTCATACAGACTGAGCGTAGTTTGCCAGGTGAGGCCTTGCGCGTCGGGCGGGAGAGACGGCCAAACTGTATCCGGCCAGACGGGAACCACCGCCGCGCCGGCGGTAGGATAGGTGATGGTCACGAGGGTGTCGGCCCCGCCGCTGCTGAACGCCGCGTCGCCCGAGTATGCCGCGGTGAGTTCCGCCAAACCCGCACCCCCCAACAGGTACAGCGGAAACGAAACGGTGGCCGTCGGTTTGCCTCCGCTCACCGCCAGCGCCACCGAACCGATGGCGATTCCGTTGGAGCTAAAATTCACCGAGCCGGTCGGCACACCCGTACCTGTGGCCGCCGCAACCGTTGCGGTCAATTGAATCGTGTCGTTGATGGTACCCTTATTGGGGCTGGCGGTGAACGTCACCACGACGCTATTGGCCGCGGTATTCCACTGCGTCACCAGGTTGTTGGCATCCACCGACCCCAGGCCCGTCACCGCATCGTACCCCACGCCGGCGGAATACCCGAAGGAGCCCGTGAGACAACTCGGGCTGCCCTGCGTGCACGGCACGATGTTATTCCCCGACACGATGTCGTGAAACGCCGAAGGAGCGCTCTGCGCCATGCGGTAGAGCTGCGGATTGATATTGCCCAGCCCCGCCTGTGTCTGAAACTTCTTGCTGACCTGGTACTGATTCAATAAAGCTATGATGGCGGCCATCGCCTGCACCGAACAGGAAGTGCCGGCCACGGCCCCGTTGGAGCCCTCAAAGGTGATGTAGTAAGCGTCATGGCTGGCGGAACTGAGCGCGAGATCGGGGACGTCGCGCGCATTGTCGTTAGGCACGCCGGGTCCGGCCTGCCAGGCCGGCTTGGTATAAAACTGGCTCGCTCCGCCGCCCGAAGCGCCCAAGCCGCCGGCGCCCGATTCGTTCCACGCCGCCTCCGGAATATAGGAAAGCGCCGACCCGAAGTTAGTGGCATTGGTCGATCCCCAATAACTGCCCGAACCCTCCACGAATTGCGTACCGCCGACGCCGGTCACCTCCGGCAGGTTGGCGGGAAAGTCCACCATCCGGCCTTCGTTGGCAAACAGATATTCCGCTTGCGGATCGCACCCCGCCGCTCCCGAATCGCCCGAGGCATTGAGAATCGTGATGCCTTGCGCATTGCCCTGCTGCATCACCGCGCGCCAGTAAAATTGCCGCCACCCGATCTCGCAGTCCCCGTAGCTGACGCTGACCACCGGCGCCGTGTTCTCGTCTACCGCGATCACGATGGCCGTGATGGCGTTGCCTCCATACACGTAGATCAGCGTGGCATTGGGCGCCAGCGCGCCGGCCCATTCCAGGTCCAGAGTGCCTTCCACCTGCGCGCCGTTGTATCCCGGATCGACGCCGTCATATAGAAACATCTGCGGATTGGCGGCGGGAAGTCCGTAGCGCGTGCGGAAGGCTTGCAGATCGGTCAACAGGACGTCGGACTCGCCCACCACCGCGATGCGTTGTCCGGAGCCGTTGATGCCCGCCGCGTACAGCGGATTCAGATCGTAAATGGTGGCGAAGTCCGCCGGCGCCAGGAAATGCGACGTCCCCGCATCGTATTGCGGAGACACCTGCCGGGCATTGGAATTCAGATGGTAATCGTCCAGACCGGCCACTCCGCCGACGATATCGGCCAGCGCGGCGGGAACAGAAATCTCCGCGGCGTTGGCATAATGCGTCTGTCCATTGCCGGCAAAGCGGTGGATGGCCGTATGCAACGCCCGCGACACCTGTCCCGCCGTGCCGCCGAATGCGATCCAGTTGCGGCCGCGCGCCACGTGCTTCACCGACAATCCCTCCGACCGAAGCCAGGCCGCAATTTTGGAATGGTCGCCCAGGCTCGCGCCGAAACGGTCGGCATACTGCTCGGGAGTCAGCCATTGGTGAAACGAAGGAGACGCCGGATTCTGCTGATCGGCCAATAAGCCATCCAGATCGGCCTGCTGCGCGGCCGAAGGCTGGAGCATCAGTATCAGATAGTTCATCGGCATAGAATCGTCGACCGGCCCCCGGTCGTCCTGCGGACGCGCCTGGTGGGGGATGCTGCCGGCGATGACGTGACGCTGGCTGGCATCCACCGGCCGGGTGATCCGGTCCGGCGAAGCCGCCGTAGCCAAGCCTGCGAAGAGGAGTAATAAAAGAAACCGATAAGAATTTGGCATATATTGACAGCCAGCGTAGCATGCAGCTTCGCGCCGGGGGTGCATTGCTGATATGTGTCAGGCAATCGTGCTTGCAGCCGGCCCGACCCCAACAGGAAACACCAGGCTACGGCCGGAAGCCCACACTCTGCCACAGCTTCGCGCTCTCGTACAGACGCCCGTTCACCACCACCTGCGTCACCTTGCGCAGATCGCCGATGCTGCTCAGCGGATTGCCGTCCACCAGGATCAGGTCGGCGCGCTTTCCCGCTTCCACCGTTCCGGAATCGCCATCCAGTTTCATGGCGCGCGCGGAGACGATGGTGGCGCACTGAATGGCCTCGAGCGGCGTCATCCCGGCCTGCACATACAACTCCAGCTCGCGCAGCAATCCATACCCCACCAGCCCCGTGTCGCTGCCGGGCACAATGATGACGCCGGCCCGATGCAGAGCGCCGATAGCCGCCACCGTCTGCGCCGTCCGCGCGCGCATCTGCTCGGCCGTGGTACTGCCGCCCATGCCGCGAAATTTCGACTCCAGCACGAACGGCGCTTTGACGATGCCAGGCTCGAACGTCGCCACGTCCACTTCCTTCGAATGACCGGCCATCTCGCCCCATCCCGCCGTCGGGTCAACCACCGTGTGGTGGTCCTTGAAGAACTGGATGGCCTTCTGTGCCGTCTCCGAATTCACGTCGATGGCGCCGCGGCCGCCGCCCGGCGCGCGCATCACCGTGGTCACGTAATTGAGATGGTTGATCTGATCCATGCCGGCTTCCACGCCCTGCATGGCGTTGAAGACCTGCGGCACATGCCCTGTCACCGTCATTCCCAGGCGATGCGCTTCGGCGGCGATTGCCGTGATCACGTCCGGCGCCAGAAACGTGTAGAGCTTGATCTGCTGAAATCCGGCCGCATGGTAGCGCTCCACCACCGCGCGGCCTTCCTCGGGCGTCTCGGCCGTGACGTGGCCGAAAGCCTTCA
>Ga0181529_10000528_pt1 | contig 55298 bp, 49 predicted proteins | sample PEATcosm2014_Bin_36_FD_119763 | JGI IMG/M metagenome (GOLD analysis project Ga0181529, IMG submission 119763) | Peatland microbial communities from MTU Mesocosm Facility, Houghton, MI, USA - PEATcosm2014_Bin10_30_metaG | ecosystem: Environmental > Terrestrial > Soil > Wetlands > Peat | place...
CGCGGCCTTCGAGCAACTGCGCCAGTATTGGGAGAGCCTGCTCGGCATCTTCCAGGTGAATACCCCCGACCCGCATACCAACCGCATGGTCAACATCTGGAACGCTTACCAGTGCATGGCGACATTCAATATGTCGCGCTCAGCGTCGTTCTATGAGTCGGGCATCGGGCGCGGGCTGGGCTTCCGCGATTCCAATCAGGACTTGCTGGGCTTTGTCCACATGGCGCCTGCCCGTGCGCGTGAGCGCATTCTGGACCTGGCCGCAACGCAGTTGCCTACCGGCGGCGCTTACCACCAATATCAGCCGCTGACCAAGCGCGGCAACAACGACATCGGCGGCGGCTTCAACGACGATCCGCACTGGCTGATCATCGGCGTTGCGGCTTACTTGAAGGAGACCGGCGACTGGAGCATTCTGGACGCTCCGGTGCAGTACGACAACGAGCCGGGCTCGGAACAGCCGCTCTACGAGCACCTGCAGCGCAGCTTCAACTACACGCTCTCGCGCCTTGGACCGCACGGACTGCCGCTGATTGGCCGCGCCGACTGGAATGATTGCCTCAACCTGAACTGCTTCAGCGACACGCCGGGGCAGAGCTTCCAGACGACGACTAACAAGGATGGAAAGGTCGCCGAGTCGGTTTTCATCGCTGGACTTTTTGTCCACGCGGGCCGCGAACTGGCGGCGATTGCCAGCCGTCGCGGGCTTGCGGCGGAGGCCGACAAGTATCTGGGCGAATCGGCCAAGATGGAGTCGGTGATTCTGGAGCATGGCTGGGACGGCGCGTGGTTCCTGCGCGCCTATAACGACTTCGGCGGCAAGATCGGCTCGAAGGAGTGCGAAGAGGGCAAGATCTTCATCGAGTCGAACGGCTATTGCACGCTGGCAGGGATTGGCCTCGAGGACGGCAAGGCGGCGAGCGCGCTGGCCGCGGTGGGCGAGCACCTGGCCACCAAGCACGGCATCGTTGTGCAGCAGCCGGCGTACACCCACTATTACATCGAGATGGGCGAAATCTCGTCGTATCCTCCAGGATACAAAGAGAATGCGGGCATCTTCTGCCACGTCAACCCATGGGTGATGATCGGCGAGACGCGGCTGGGGCATGGCGATTTGGCGCATGATTACTACACCCGCATCAACCCCTCGGCGCGGGAAGAGATTGGCGACCTGCACCGCTGCGAGCCGTATGTTTACGCGCAAATGATTGCGGGCAAGGATGCGCCCACCCACGGCGAAGCCAAAAATTCCTGGCTCACCGGCACGGCGGCGTGGAATTACTACGCCATTGTGCAGTGGATTCTGGGCATCCGCACCACGCTCGACGGACTGCAAATCAATCCGGTGGTTCCCAAGAGCTGGCCCGGCTTCACGGCGACGCGCCTCTTCCGTGGGGTCACTTATAACATCACCATCGAACGGCAGGGTGAAGGCAATGCAATTGCTCTCACCGTGGACGGCAAGGCTATCGAAGGGAATGTTGTAACTCCTCCCGCGGACGGACGCAAGGAAGTTATCGTCAAGGGGATTCTGAGTTAGTTTTCGTATCGCCCAGGATCATGGGTGCCCCAGGTCCGGATTTTCGGACCTGGGAATCCATGAACCCGAACAGCCTCGCTTTTGAATTGGCAACACGGAGGCAATCAATGACTAATCTCAGACCGGGTGCTCTAAAGAAGATCATTCAAATATGTTCTCGCCTACTGGCGTGGTCAGGTGTTGTAATTTTTTTCTTGGGAGACAGATTCCTGCGTGAGATCTAGCATATGAATTTCATTACATCCGAAGCGATAGGTATTCTTGGAGGATTATCGTTAATAATGTTAGGTATAGGAATCGGCGAGTGGGCGGGTGTTTCAGTTTTACCTAGAAAGAAAAAATGAATTGAACTAAAATTGGCAAGTGATCCGGGTATTAGTATTCTATTCGAGAGGAGTTTAATGCAAGAGTTACGGAAAAACGTGGAAGCAGAGTTGCGCTCCAACATTCTTCCCTTCTGGCTGAAATACGCCATTGACGAAGAGCATGGCGGCTTTCGTGGCCAGATTGCGAATGATCTGACGATTGATCCGCGCGCCGACAAGGGACTGATCCTGAACGCGCGCATCCTTTGGACATTTTCAAAAGCTTATAACTTTTATCAAGATCCGGTCTATCTTGAAACCGCACGCCGCGCCTATGAGTATCTGGTCCATTTTTTCTGGGACAATGAGTTAGGCGGCGTCTATTGGATGCTCGATTTCGTGGGCCATCCGGCAGATGATAAAAAGAGGATCTATGGTCAGGCCTTCACCGTCTACGCGCTGGCCGAGTATTATCATGCCACCGGCGATGCGGACGTTCTGGCGCGCGCTCTGCACTTAGTCGAAAAGATTGAAGCCGCCAGCCATGATGATGCGCATGGCGGTTACTTTGAAGTTTGCGAGCGGGATTGGTCACTGGCCGCTGAGCAACGGCTGAGCGTGGTGGACATGGACGAGAAGAAGTCCATGAACACGCACCTTCATCTGCTGGAGGCTTATGCCACGCTGCTGCGCTACCATGAGAACTCGACCGTCCGCCTGCGTTTGCGCGAGATGATTGAAGTCTTTCTCAATCATATTATTGATCCGGTAACTTATCACTTTATTCTTTTCTTTGACGAGTTATGGAGTCCGCGCTCGAAAAAGGTTTCCTTCGGTCATGATATTGAAGGTAGCTGGCTGCTTTGGGAGGCGGCGGAGATATTGGGCGACAAGGATCTTTTGGCCCGCGTGCGCGAGATAGCCGTCAAAATGGCGCAGGCCGTTTACGCCGAGGGAGTCGACAGCGATGGCGGGCTGCTCTATGAGCGTGAACCCGACGGCCACTTTGACAGCGACAAGCATTGGTGGCCGCAGGCCGAGGCGGTGGTCGGATTCCTGAATGCCTATGAGTTATCCGGCGAGAGACAATTTTTAACTGCCGCTGAAGCTAACTGGGCCTTCATCGATAAGTACATTGTTGATCACCAGAATGGCGAATGGTTTTGGAAGGTTTCGCGCGAGGGAGTGCCCGACAACACACAGGATAAAGTCGGCCCATGGAAGTGCCCCTACCATAACAACCGCGCCTGCTTTGAGGTGATGGAGCGGATGGACCGGATCACTCGCGAGCCGGGAAAAAACTCTGCTGATTTGATAGATGGAATGATTGCAGGAAAGATTCGATGAGGATTGGTTAGTCAATTTAGCAAGTTAGCATCCGCTTCGCGGAGATGGCAAGTTGGCGAGTTGGCGGCGGCATTGGCAATCATTCATATCATGCACGGCGAGCCGGCAAACGCAATTGAAAGCAACCGCAGGTCCTTCGACTCCGCTGCGCTTCGCTCAGGATGACAGATTTTTTGAGCGATGCAATTGTTTCAGGCCTGATCAGTAACCAAGATAACGAGGGAAGCATATGACACAAACAGCCTTCAAGGAAAGCGTTCAAGAGTTATTCGCGCAGCAGGAGACACTGCTTGCCCTGCAAAACAGCAAATCGGCCAACGGCAACGGCGTCTTCGACCGCTATGAAAACCCGGTCCTCACCGCGGCCCATGCGCCCATCACCTGGCGCTACGATCTGAACGAGAAGAGCAACCCTTTTCTGCTGGAGCGGATCGGCGTGAACGCCGCCTTCAACGCCGGCGCGATCCTGCACGAGGGCAAGTTTTTGGTCGTGGCGCGGGTCGAGGGCTCGGACCGGAAGTCATTTTTCGCCGTTGCGGAGAGCCCGAACGGCATTGATAACTTCCGCTTCTGGGATGAGCCGATCTTGATGCCGGAGACTGCCGACCCGGACATCAACGTGTATGACATGCGTGTGGTGAAGCACGAGGACGGCTGGATCTACGGCCTCTTTTGCACCGAGCGCAAAGACCCCAAGGCTTCGCAATGGGACACCTCTTCGGCTGTAGCGGCCTGCGGCATTGCGCGCACCAAAGACCTGAAGAGCTGGGAGCGGCTGGCGGATCTGAAGTCGAAATCGCCGCAGCAGCGCAATGTGGTGCTGCATCCGGAGTTCGTCAACGGCATGTACGCCTTCTACACGCGCCCGCAGGACGACTTTATCCAGGCCGGCAAGGGCGGCGGCATCGGCTGGGGGCTTTCGGCGAGCATCGAGAATGCTGTCGTCGACGAGGAGATCATCCTCGACAACCGCGAGTACCACACGATTCAGGAGGTCAAGAATGGCCTTGGACCCGCGCCGATCAAGACGCCGCAGGGATGGCTGCATCTGGCTCATGGCGTGCGCAACACCGCCGCCGGATTGCGCTACGTGCTTTATCTGATGCTCAGCGAAGTGGAGCGGCCATGGGTGGTGACGCACAAGCCGGCCGGCTACTTTATTGCGCCGGAGGGCGAGGAGCGCGTGGGCGATGTCTCGAACGTGGTCTTCAGCAATGGCTGGATCGAGGGCGCGAATGGCGAGGTTTTCATCTATTACGCCTCTTCGGATACGCGGCTGCATGTGGCTACCAGCACGGTTCCGAAGCTGCTGGATTATGTGCTGAACACGCCCGCCGACCCGCTGCGCAGCCGCGCCTGCGTGGAGCAGCGAATTGATTTGATTACGCGCAACCGCGCGGCGCTGGAAGGGCTGGGGCTGGCGAAGTAGCGGCCAGGTTGGGTGCGGCGTGGACCGGGAGGTCCACGCTACAGCCGGTCTGGAGACCGGCGCTACAAAGCCGGGATGGCAGCGCTACAAAGCGGGAAAGCCGGCGCTACAAAGCCGGGAGGGCGGCGCTACACCGCAACTCTTTTGCTTCATCGGTGTCTAAGTTGTCAGGAGGATAAAGAAACTAATGCGCAGAGTATTTTTGCTTCCTCTTGTCGCTCTCATGGCCCTGCCATCGGTTGTGCTGGCTCAATCGGTTGAGTTTTTGATCTCGCAGCACGGCCAGACCGTGGGCACGGCCAGCTACAGCATCGCTCAAACGCCGCACGGCTTTGCCTCGACCTCGCTGGTGCGCGTGCAGATGACGGGCCTGAACTATTCGCTTTCAAAGACCGAGCGGCTCTCGGCGGCCAGCCGCCTGCGCCACGCGCAACTGAGCGCGATCGTGAACGGCTCGGCGGTGAGCGTGAACGCCGATCCCGACCCCAAGGCTGCCCCGCCGCAGACGATTCTCACGATTGCCGCCAATGGCCGATCCACAACAACTTCGCTGGAGCAGCATGCGACCGCCGTCTTGATTCCAGACTTTGATCCCGGCGCGCTGCAGACCCTGCTGACCATCGCCGCAGCCCACAACAACCGCGACTTATGGGCGATCATTCCCAAGAACGCCGGATCGACTGTGCCCATTGTGCTGGCCACTTATGCGGACGAACAGGGCACGCTCGACGGCAAGCCGATCACCGTGCATCACCTGATTGCCACCTATGGCGGCGGCTCGACCGATCTGTTCAGTGGCCCTGAGAATCAGTTTCTGCAGGCGGAGTTGCCTCAGCCGGGCTTTGCGCTGGTGCGCAAGGGATTTGTTTTGACGCCGCCCGCCAAGCCGGGAGCGCCGCCGCAGCAGCAGCAGTAAACTGCATTTGCGACTCTCAACTTATGTTTGCTGAGTACGGCGTGGACCGGGAGGTTTACGCTACAGCCGGCCTGGAGGCCGGCGCTACAGTTTGATCGATGAATCGAGGTATGCTAACCAAGGCAGCGATCTTGTAGTCCAACGAAACATGTTGGCTTGCTGTGGAGGGTTTTCCATGAGGTTAGCGATTCTGGCATTGTTGATTTGTCCTGGCGCAACGGCAATCTGCCAATCGACGGCAAACATTCCGGCGAAGCCTGATGCATCCTTCGCAAGCCTCTTCAGCAATCCGGCGAGCAGAGTGTCTTCTTTGCAAAGCGCAATACCAAATCTAGCGCTGCTGAACACCGAAGGCCAGTTGAACCTGCCAAAGAACTGGCATTGGAATGCCGCGCTGACCGGCACGCAGATGATGTATCCGCCGCAACAGGCTATTCCTTTACAGGGACCGATTGCGAAGCTGGAGCCGATTCCAACCGAGTGGCCCAACCTCAAGGTTGAAGAGATTCCTACCGATTGGCCGAATCTCAAAGTGGTGCGTGTTTCGCCGCCAGATCATCCACCAGCGCCGGTTAAAGCACCTTCGAAGTAGCTCAGAGCAGGGTCAAATCAACACTCAAACCGCTCGCCCCGCAGCTACGCCGGAGGCCCAGGCCCACTGGAAGTTGAAGCCGCCCAGCTGCCCGGTTACATCCACCACTTCGCCGATCACGAAGAGCCCCGGCACGGTGCGGGCCTCCATCGTCCGCGCGTGCAGGCAGGCTGTATCCACGCCACCGGCGGTGACTTCAGCTTTCTCAAAGCCCTCAGTGGCGACGGGATGCATCCGCCACGCCCGCAACCGGCCCTCGAAGTCAGTCAGCGCGGCGTTTGAGAATCCCTTTGGACCGCCGGTCTCGGCCAGGTGATCAGCCAGGCGCTGCGGCAGGCCGGCGCGCAAGGCTTGCTTGACCGCGGCCAGATCCCGCCTGGCTGCCGGCTCCCGCAGCGCAGCGAGAGGCTCTGAATTGGCGAGTCCAAAATCCAACACCAGCTCCGCTCCCGGCTGCCAATACGACGAGGCCTGCAAGATTGCCGGCCCACTCAAGCCGCGATGGGTGATGAGCATTTTTTCCCGGAAGCGTGCTCGGCCTACCGACGCCTCGACCTCCGCCGAGAGCCCGGCCATGAGCGTCCAGGCAGCCTCATGGCCGCCGAGCAGGAGCGGAACCAGCGCGGGACGCGGCTCGACCACCTTCAGCCCGAACTGCCGCGCCAGCTCGTACCCCAGACCGGTTGCGCCAAGCTTGGGAATGGATAGCCCGCCGGTGGCCACCACCAGCGATTCCGCCCAAAAGCTTCCTTGCGATGACTCCAGGTGAAATCCACCGGAGGCGCGCTCGACTGCAATATCGCGTGCGTTCAAGATGATCTCGACGCCTGCCGCCGCGCACTCGGCCAGCAGCATATCGAGAATCGCCCGTGCCGATGCATCGCAGAAAAGCTGTCCGAGCGTCTTCTCATGCCATCGGATACCGTAGGTTTCAACCAACTCCAGGAAGTGGCGGGGTTGATAGAGCGCGAGCGCCGACTTTGGAAAGTGCGGATTCTGAGAGATGAAATTCTCTGGCCTGCAATGCAGATTGGTAAAGTTGCATCGTCCGCCGCCGGAGATGAGAATCTTTCTTCCCGGCTGGCCATTGTGCTCGAGGAGCGCGATCCGGCGCCCGCGCCGGCCAGCGGTCGAGGCGGCCATCAGGCCAGCTGCTCCCGCACCCAGAACGACGCAATCGAATTTGCGCGCTTCGGCAGTCATTGACCCACAACTTTGCACTTCAGTCGCATTTGTTCCGCATCCAGGGTAAGAGGCAAATGCCCGTGTTTATAGGCCAGGAGTTTTTGTTCTTCAAAGTCCCGAAGGCCTTTGCTCTCTCGGTGTCCGGCGATTCATCGCATCGGTATTAGAATAGCCGCCACGGCTTAAGGCTATTGCGCAAACCACCCCTGAGTGGAAGAATAGGCGCAGCACACATAACCCCCGCTGACCCACATTGACTGTTATTTTGAGCGGGGCGCAGCCGAATCGAATTGCCGCGATCTATCCACGTTCTGGAGCATTTTATTTTTTTGGCGCAGAGTAGAGCCTGGACCGGGGGTCCACGCCACAGGCCGGCACACCCTCATTTTCAATGACCGGCAATTTTGAACCAGGCCGGAGGTCTGCTCTGAACCAACATGTGAATTGCAACTAGACCATGGATTGGGCGGCAATGCAAGACGATGGAGGACGAAATGAAGTTCGGAACAATTGCTGGATGGGCTTTGGTTGCGTCATTCTCTGTTGCACCGCTGGCAATGGTGGCGCAAAAAGACGATGGGCCGCCCATTATTCACCCCAAAGCTGTAGTGAAAGCTCCGGTAAAACCACCGGTGAAGCCGGCGGCTCCCTCGCTTCTGGTGAGCTGCGATCTGGCTTGCAACTGGAAGCTGGACGGTGAAGATCAAGCGCCGCTTGAAGCTGGAGGCAGGATCAAGGTCAAGATCGATTTGCTTGGCCAGCACCTGGTGGATGCCACGACTCTGGACGGCATGGACAAGGTGGAAAAGGAATTTGACATTGAGGCGGCCAAGCAAGTTCTTGCGCCCATTGCGCTGGCGCCCGTGCGCGATGCGCGAGTGAAGAGCGAGCAGGAGGCAGCGAACGCGGCAGCCGAAAAAGCCGCGGCGGACGAGGCTGCGCGGGAAAAAGTTGCGGCAGACGAAGCTGCAAGGAAGAAAGCCGCGGACGACGAAGCTGCTCTGGAAAAGGCGAAGGCGGAGGATGCGGCGCGGGAGAAAGCCGCGGCAGACGAGGCTGCAAGGGAAAAAGCGGAAAGAGATAAAGCTGAAGCTGACCGAGTTACGGCGGAAGAGGCCAAGGCGGCTGAAGCCGAGCGCCAGCGGAAGTTGCGCGAGAACGGCAGCGAGCAATTCAGCCAAGCAACGGTTTATTACGCGCAGCAGCGTTATCAGGAGGCTCGCCCACTCTTCTTGAGCTCCTGCGAGGCGGGCAGTTTGGCAGGATGCTGGAACCTGGGCAGGATCTACGGCATGGGTCAGGGCGTACTTCAGAATTATGGCCAGGCGCAGATCTTCTATCAAAAGGCCTGTGACGGGGGCGAGATGCGCGGTTGCACGGATCTCGGCCAGTTGAATGAAAACGGCAACGGCGTGAATCAAAATTACTACCAGGCACAGGAGCTTTATACGAAGGCTTGCGATAAGAACGAGATGACGGGCTGCAAGAATCTCGGCAAGCTTTTTGAACTGGGCCACGGCCCGAATCAGGATTACGCGCAGGCTCGCGATCTTTATCAAAAAGCCTGCGACGGCGGCGAGATGATGGGCTGCAATGACCTGGGCGCGCTTTATGACAATGGCTTAGGCGTCCCACTGAATTTTGTGCAGGCGCACGCGCTCTTTGAGAAATCCTGCCTGGGCGGAGAGATGAAGGGCTGCAACAATCTGGGCGTAATTTACGACAATGGCGATGGCGTGCATCGTGACCCTATGAAAGCCCGCGAGCTTTACCAGAAGGCCTGCGACGGCGGCGATGTGGAGGGCTGCAAGTTTCTTGGCTGGTCGTACTTTCAAACTCCGGGCGTGAACCGGGATTACGTCAAGGCGCGGATGTATTTTGAAAGGGCTTGCGGTGGCGGGGAGATGATGGGCTGCAATGATCTGGGCGTGATGTATGACGATGGCAAAGGCATAGGCAGAGACATCAACCAGGCGCGCAAGTACTATCAACTGGCCTGCGGTGGAGGGTTGAAGAAGGCGTGCGAGAATTTGCGCATCCTGCGCTGAGGCTCAGGGGGATGGGCAGCCCGAAAGTTAATTCAGCTCCGATTTCCATGAAGGAGGCGGGCAAATCTACTGCCTTTCCCAAGCCAGGAAGACCACTACGCCACTCAACAAAGCCAGCAGGGCGATGGTGGGAAGCAGCACGAACAAGCTTAAGCCCGAATCGAGAAGCATGGAACTCCACAGAGCATTGATGTTCAAGGCGAGCGTGTGCGGAAGCGCTTCGAGAGCCGTGAGCCATGCAATACCCTGCCGCGCTTGTTCTGTCAGCAGAGCGATCACCACTGCCGCGCAAACAGATAGCGCAAAGAGATACGCACCCATCATGGGCCTTGCGATGCGCTCTACAGAGGCGTTGCGGCGGCGCAACTGAGCACGCCACCAGAGCGTGCCGGGCGTGCCGATCCGAGCGACGCTTACCGCCGCCTCGCGATCCCGCTGAAAGCTCGCAGTCACCAGAACCAAATCCGCGCAACTGCGGCAGGCATCAACGTGAGCGCGCAACTCGGGCGGGCAGGCAGCCGGCCATCTGCCGTGTGACAGCACCTGCATCACTTCTTTTTCATAGGCACAAACCTTCAGCTTCATCACGGTCTCCCTGGTCTTGCGGCCTGCTCGCGCAGCAGGCTGGCAATCTTGCGCCGTGCGCGAAAGAGCAAGAGGCGAATGCTTGCCGAGGCCAGCCCGGTAACCTCGGCGATCTCTTTGTGCGTGTAGCCTTCGGCGTGGGCTAGCCAAAGCAGTTGCCGGTCGCGAGGGCGCATCAAGGCCAGCGCCGGACCGAGGATCGCTTGCGAATCCGCCTGAGCCGCGGCGCTGCTGGCGGCGAAGAACTCTTCTGGCATCTCCTCGATGGAGGCTTGCCTGGGACGCCGCCAATGGTCGCGCAAGAGGTTGGTGGCGATGCGGAAGAGATAGCGGCGGCCTGCAACCTCGCCTTCGGGCCGCAAGGCTGCGCAAAGGAAGCGCACAAAGCTCTCCTGCATCAGGTCGTCGGCCAGCGCGGGATCTCCCGAAACCCGCGCCAGGTAAGCCCACAGAGGGCGCGCCGAGCGCTCATAGAAGCCGGCGAAGGCGTCATTCTCCATGGGCGCGTCAAACGCCCGCGGCGCATCGCCGGCTACGAGTTGCGGAAGTGCGGATTCGCGTTGCATCGGCGGGGACTCTTTCATGGGATCGGGCGGCATGCCAGCTCACTGCCGATCCCTATCGTTGCTGGATGCTTGAGGACTGGGCGGCATAAGACCGAGACGGCCGGCCAGAATCCAGGTTATCCCTGCCGAAATGATAAATCCAAGGCCGGGCATCAGGGCCAGGGTTCCCAAGACCAACATCGGAAGTCGCAGATCCGGGGATGCGTTACGCAAAAGGTAACAGCCCAGGCCCAGCAGCGTCAGAACAATGCCGATTTGCAGTGGGGTGAGCACGCGAGCAACCGCATTGGGCACGCGCTGCTCCGGCTCAAAGCCCACCGGAATCGGCGCCGCCTCCAAAAAGCGCTTGCCCGCCTCGGTCTCCATATACGAAGCGAGTTCCTGATTCGAGCCGAATTTATCAATCAGCTTGCCATGAACCTCGCTTTGCAGCTTGAAGATGCGGCTCCAGCGGCGATTTTCCAACAGCGCACGAATCAGCCAGATAAAGGCACCCAGGAAACAGGCGAAACCTAAAAGAGGCATCACGTCATGCGACAGCCTCTGCGCGGCTGATTCTTCGTGATATTGCTGGTGAATCTCTGGCCAGACTGCTCGATCCAATGCTTCATCCGGCGTGACATCCGAACCATTCATGTGGGTGAAGAGATAAAACTCCGGATTGCGAGCGATCTCGGGGTGACTCGACAGAAACTGCCCAAGCTGAGGATTGTTGCTTTCGACATAGGCCTGATTGGCCAGCAGGGACGGGTCGTGCTCAATCACCGTCGTGAGCTTGGGACTCAGGCGAAGCAACTTGATCAACTCCATTTGTGTAGTCACAAGTTCTTTTTCGTTGGGAACCTGTGCATTTGCCGGTGGCACCTGGACGAGCGGCTTGGCGGATGGCGCAGCGGGCTTGGAGGACTGAGGTTGCGCGGCGGCCATTGCGGCCATCAGAAAGATGGATGCGGCAAGCGGGCGGAGAATTCGGGGTGTAATTTGATTTGAATGACTCATGGATTGCCTCTCTCGAAGAGCTTCCTCAGCATCTTCTGACGATTCAACGAATGAGAGGACCGATTGGTTAACAGGAGCCTTTATGTAAATCTTGCAAGCCGGGGTTTATCATTACAGAGGAGCGGTCCGGTGAGGTCGTCGGCGCCGCGTGGATCAGCGTCATAGGTGCGCATCCTTTCTCCGAAATTCATTCATTGCATTATCTCTCTCAAAAGAAAGTGATTAGGAAACAAAAAGTCATGCGAGCAAAGACTGCCGTGGTGCTGGGCGCTCAGTGGGGCGACGAGGGCAAGGGAAAGATTGTGGATGTGCTGAGCGAGCGCTTCAGCGCCGTGGCGCGCTATGCGGGCGGGCACAACGCCGGCCACACGGTCATCATCGGCGATCAAAAGTTCGTGCTGCAACTGATTCCCTGCGGCGTGCTGCGACCGGGCTGCCGGGCGGTGATCGGCAACGGCGTGGTGCTGGACCCGATTGCCTTTCTGAAGGAAGTGGCCAAGCTGCGCGCGCTGGGCGTGGCGGTGGATGAGCAACTGAATGTCTCCAATCGCGCCCAGGTGATTTTGCCCTACCATCGCATGATTGAACTGGCCGCCGAATGCGCGCCGGGACGGCAGAAGATCGGGACGACGAGCAAGGGAATTGGGCCGGCCTACGAGGACAAGATGTCGCGCGGCGGATTGCGCATTGTGGATCTGCTGAGGGCTGATCTGTTGAAGACGCACATTGAAGCGGCCTGCGCGGAGAAGAATGCTATCGTCCACGCGCTCTTTGGCGCCGACCCGCTGGACCCGGCGCAGATCTACGACGAGTACGCCGCCGCAGCCGAGCAAGTGCGGCCCTTTGTCACCGACACTGGCCGCCTGCTGAACAAGATTATTGCCGAGGGCGGCAGCGTGATGTTCGAGGGCGCGCAGGGAACCATGCTGGACATTGACCACGGAACCTACCCGTTTGTTACTTCGTCTTCGGCCACGGCGGGCGGCGCGGCGACAGGAACCGGCGTTGGCCCATTGTCTATCGGAACGGTGATCTCGGTGACCAAGGCGTACGTGACGCGCGTGGGCGAAGGGCCGTTCCCGACCGAGATTCACGACGAAGCGGGCGAGAAGCTGCGCGCGCGCGGCAACGAGTATGGCGCGGTGACCGGACGCCCGCGGCGCTGCGGCTGGCTCGATCTGCCGATGCTGCGTTACTCGAATCAGGTGAACAGCTCCGAGTGGCTGGTGATTACCAAGCTGGACGTGCTGGACGAACTGGCCGAGATTCCCATCTGCGTGGGCTACGAGATCGGCGGCAAAGTCACCGACGAGATTCCCGCCGACGTGCAGGGCCTGGAGCAGATCAAACCGATCTATACCACGATGAAGGGCTGGCGCACTTCGACCGAGGGGATTACGCATTTTGAGAAACTGCCCCAGGAAGCTCAGGAGTATCTGCGCTTTCAGGAGCGCGAGAGCGGCGCCAAGATCGGCATGGTCTCGACTGGGCCTGACCGCAACCAGACAATGCTGCTGCCGGAGTTTGAGGCGGCGCTGGAGAGGATTCAAGCGTAGAGCGGCGGCTATAGCATGGAAGCCGAGGCGCTGGATATTCTGCGCAATGGGATGCGGGTAGACGAGGCAGAGCAGATTGGTTTTGGCACTGCCTCAGTTACTCTCTTCAGCGGCAACGGCGTCTAACTTGACGAGCCCATAGCTGAAATTCGTGGTATGCGAGCATCTTGCAAATTATCTTCGAGAAGTAAATAGGTGTCAGGGCACGACTTTAGTCGCTACAGAAGCGTACATAACTGAAAACTGATCCGCAGGGGCTAAGAGCTTATCCGTAAATTGAAGATATTCTCTTTCTGGTTTCGAGCCTGTTTTAATTGAGCGATGGCTCTAATGAACCTCTGATTAACTTTCATTTTCAAAGAAACCTTCCATCAGGGGCTAAAGCCCGCATTTATTTTAGGCTATTTGCGGCACGACTGAAGTCGTGCCCTGATACAAAACAGATAGGCTCGTGAGTTTTTCCGCAGGCTGTAAAGTCGTGCCCTTTCAAAACATCAAATTATTCAGAGGTTCCCTAACGTATTTCTGTATGGTTTGAGAGTCAACGTGGACCAGGAGGTCCACATTACAGCCGGTCTGGAGACCGGCGCTACAAATCACGGGGCGCTACAAATCATGGGAGACCGGCGCTACAAATCACGGGGCGCTACAATTCACGGATAAGCTCTGAAGCCAAATCCATTTTTTTGCTCTCTCGGCACGATTAAAGTCGTGCCCGGACGCTTCTCAGATTATTCAAAGATCCTCGTGGAAGATGAAATCGTTTCCTCTCGCTTCTCAGCATATTCCAGTGTCATATCGTACACCCATTTCCGGATTTGATTCATCTGTTCCGCAAAGAAAACCTGGCGTGCGGCATTGGCGGAGTTTCGGGCCTCGACTGGAGCTTCACGATACAATTTACCTATGATCAGTTTTGTTGTGCGGCTGAAGTTTGCCGCGGAAGATCGCGACGATGTGGTGGAAACGCTGCGGGCGCTGGCTACGGCCTCGCGGCAGGAGCCGGGCTGCGTCAGCTACATTCCCCATCACGTGGAAGACGACCCGGACACGGTGCTTATCTATGAGCAATATGTGGATGCCAAGGCGCAGGCCGCGCACCACCAGTCCGAGCACTTCAAAAAGTATGCCGTGGCGGGCCTTTATCAGAAGATGAAGGAGCGGAGCGTGGAGAACCTGGTGGCTTTGGTTTAAGCCGCTCGCTCTAAGAGCAGTTTTGCGGCTGATTGGCATTCAAGGTGTTCCTTGAACATTTGATGGGAAGATGCGACTTTTTGTAATAAGTTCAGCAAGTTAGCGTCCGCTTCGCGGACAATCGCAAGGCAGCGAGTTAGCGGGGGCGTTGGCTATCCAAGTTTTCGTCTCCAGTGGGTTGGCGAGTTGGCGGGGATATCAGCTATCAAAGGTTTATCTCGCGCGGATTGGCGAAGGCCAGTAGACCGCTGGAATCGCCCATGCAACTCGACTTTTTGCCAGGGGCAAACTGACTTTCGGGGGCATTGTCCCATGAGCTGGTACGATGTCTCCTACTGGATGGCGCATACTTGTATACAGGCCGAATGATCGAGGCGCGCTCCCCCTTGGGCTCCCTCGTCTTCACTCCGGCTTCTGCACTTGCACAGGCACACGGGCTGGAAGGCCTGAGAGGCGCTCCGGCGAAAGACTGCAACGAATTGTGGCGCGGGTTTGATGGGAGAGCACTCCCTTGATTCACGAACCCTCCGGCGCATTGCGCGAATCTAATCAAGCATGATGGAAAAAGAGAGGAATTCATGACTACTGCTCGCTTTCCCGGCATACGGGTGACCGCCAATGGAAATCAGCTGGTCTCGTACCATACCGAGACGCGCATCTGTGACGCCGGCGTATTTTATCCGATTACACCCTCGACGGAGGGCGGCGAGCTCTTCCAGCAGGCCTATGCCGAAGGGCATTTAAATGCCTTCGGCCAGAACACGATTGCGATTGAGACCGAAGGCGAGCACGCGGCGCAGGGCGGCGCGATTGCGCACTCGGTTTGCGGCAAGCGGGTGGTGAACTTTACCAGCGGCCAGGGCGTGGTTTACGGCGTGGAGCAGTACTATCACGCGCCGGGCAAGGCTTCGACGATGGTGCTGGAGGTGGGCGCGCGGGCGCTGACCAAGCACGCGCTGAATGTGCACTGCGGCCACGACGACATCTACGGCGCGCTGGACACGGGCTGGATCATGCTCTTTGGCAAGGACGCGCAGCAGGCCGCCGATCAGGCGCTGATTTTGCGCCGCGTGACCGAGCTGGCGCTGACCCCCGGCATGAACATTATGGACGGCTTTTTGACCAGCCACCTGGAGCGAACCTTTTACAAGCATGAGTCCGAGTTGATTCGCGAGTATCTCGGATCACCGGCTGACGTGATCGAATGCCCGACCGAAGCGCAGCGCGCGCTGTTTGGCCCAACGCGGCGGCGCGTGCCCAAGATGATGGACCTGACCAACCCCGTTCTGCTGGGACCTGTACAGAATCAGGAACACTACATGAACGGCGTGATTGCGCGGCGCAACAACTTTGCCGAGCCGATACTGGAGTTCCTGGAAGACGCTTATCTGCAATTCGGCCTGCTCACCGGGCGGCGCTACGGGCTGATCAGCGAGTACAAGGTGGAGGACGCGGAGACAGTCTTTGTTTCGCTCGGCTCGGCGGCGGAGAACATTGAAGCCGCGGTGGATTATCTGCGCGAGAAGCGCGGAGCCAGTGTCGGCTCGATTCACGTGAATGTGATTCGCCCCTTCCCGGAGGCGGCCATTATAGCCGCGCTCAAGGACAAGAAGAACGTGATTATTCTGGAACGCACCGACGAGCCGCTGGCCGGCGACAATCCGTTGGGCCGCGATATTCGCACCGCTTTCTCGAAGGCCGTGCAGGGCGTGGAAGGGCTGCCCGCCGTGACGCTGGCCGAGGTGCCGCGGATCTTCGGCGGCAGCTACGGGCTGGGTTCGCGCGACTTCCGCCCGGAGCACATTCTGGGCGCATACGAATACGCCACCGCCGGACGCGCCCGCAAAGATGGCAAGACAGCCGCGGATGGCGTCTCCTACTTTGTTCTGGGCATCGATCATCCTTACGCGGTGGTCGGCGACGAAACGCCGTCGCTGCTGCCGGAAGGCGCAGTTGCGGTACGGTTCCACTCGATTGGCGGCTGGGGCGCCATCACCACGGGCAAAAACCTGGGCGCCATTCTTGGCGATTTGAACGACCTGATCTTTGAGCGCGACGGCGAACGCGACGCGCTGGGCAATCCCAAGGAAGTGATTCACGTCAGCGCCAATCCGAAGTACGGCTCGGAGAAGAAGGGCGCGCCGACCAGCTATTTTATGGTGGCCGCCAAGGACCGCATCCGCGTGAACTGCGACCTGCGCCATGTGACGGTGGTTCTTTGCTGCGATCCCAAGGCATTCACCCACACCAACCCGCTGGACGGCATGGCCGAGGGCGGTTCGCTGGTTTGGGAGTCGGACCAGGAGGGCGTGCAGGCCTGGGAGCAGTTGCCGATTTGGGCGCGCAAGCAGATCATCGAGAAGAAGATTCGCGTCTTTACGCTGCCGGGTTTTGAGATTGCCAAAAAAGCCACCGACCGCGGCGACTTGCAACTGCGTATGCAAGGCAACGCCTTCCTCGGCGCATTCTTCCGCGTCAGCACGCTGCTGAACGAGTTTGGAATCTCGCAGGATCAGTACCATGAAGTGGTTGAAAAGCAGTACGTGAAGAAGTTCGGCAAGCTGGGCGAGGCTGTGGTGCAGTCGAATATGGAAGTGATGTTGCAAGGCTTCCAGCAGGTGAAGGAGATTGAGATTGGCGCGCTCGCCGCGGCTGATCACTCCAGCCTGCGCGGCCATGCGCTGCTGCCGATTCTGGAACTGACGACTGCCGGCGGGGGCTGCGGAAGCGGTTGCCGCTCGCACGCGTTGCCCGAAGGTCAGGCTGCGCGTACTCAACTGGCCAGCGTTGCCGGCTTTGACGCCGAGTTCCGCGCGCACTTCGGTTACAACCAGCCCGCCACGCCGCTGGCCGCGATGGGCCTGATCGCCGCCGCCACTGGCGACACGGCCTCGAAGTACGTGGCTCGCCGCGAGACTCCGCTCTACATCCCGGAGAATTGCACGCAGTGCATGGAGTGCATCTCGGTTTGCCCGGACACGGCGCTGCCCAACACCTCGCAGGATTTGAGCACGCTGCTGCGGACCGCCGTCTCTTACTACGTAGCCAACGCCGCCGACCGCGCCAAGCTGCTGGCAGCATTGCCGGAGATTGAGCAGAAAGCCCGTCAGCGCATGGTTGCCGAAACCAAGAGTGGAACGCCGCTGCAAACCATCCTGCGCGAAGTCACAGATTCTGTGGACGGCTTCTCCGCCAAGGGCAAGCAGCAGTTCTTCGAGATTCTCGATAAAGTTCCCATGGCTTATCAGAAGGTGACGGCGATCTTCTCGTCGCCTGAGCGGAAAGCTCCCGGATCGGGCGGCATTTTCTCGATCTTTGTCAGCGACCTCTGCAAGGGCTGCGCGGCGTGCGTTACCGCTTGCGGCGATCACCAGGCGCTCAAAATGGTTCCGGAGACCGAGGCGGTCAATGCCAAGCACATGACCGGCACGGCCTTCCTTGATCTGCTGCCGGACACCGCGCAGAAGTACCTCGGCCTTTTCAACGCCGCCAATCCGGCCGACTCGAAGACGGCTACGCTGCGCAACATGCTGATGGTGCGCTCGACCTACGACGCGCTGGTGGCCGGCGACGGCGCCTGCGCGGGCTGCGGAGAGAAGAGTGTTCTGCGCTCGATCGCCGCGGTCACCGAAGCCTATATGCGCCCCGTTTATCACGCCAAGAGCGACCGCTTCCTTAACAAGGCCGGCGATCTGGAAAAGCGCGGCGTCTCGCGCCTGGCGGTTCTGCGCGTGCGCAATCAAGCCGAGTACGACTTGCTGCGTCAAGCCATTGCTCACTTGGTTCTTGGCCTGGGCGGCGAGGACGAAAAGGACACCAAGGCGCGCATTGCAGCTTACGAGCAGAAGCACGGGCCCATCAGCGACGGCGAGCTGGTTGAAGCCATTGCAGCTGTGCTGCTGACCGAGGTCTTCAACCACAAGAACCTGCAAGCGGTGGACGGCCGGCTGGCCAACGGCATGAGCGTGATGGCCATGGCAGCGCACACCGGCTGCAACACCGTCTATGGCTCGACCGCGCCGAACAACCCACACCCCTACCCCTGGATGAATTCGCTCTTCCAGGACGGCGTCACCGTGGGCTGGTTGATGGGCGAGAGCTTCATTGTCGATCACGCGCGCCGTTCGGTGATCCCTGAGCGCCTGGCCGACATCCTGCTCACGCGCGACGAGAACGTCATTGACGCGCAGGAGTATTACAACCTCTCGCACTTTACCGACGCGCTGATGACCGACCAGGAGATTGTCGAGCTGCCCAAGGTTTGGGCCGTCGGCGGCGACGGCGGCATGGGCGACATCGGCTACCAGAATATGTCCAAGGTGATGCTGCAGAACCGGCCCAACGTCAAGGTTCTGATGCTCGATACGCAGGTCTACTCGAACACCGGCGGGCAGAACTCGGACTCGACACCGATGCTCGGCGGCAACGACATGAATGTATTTGGCGCGGCTACGCAGGGCAAGAGCACGGAAAAGAAGACGGTTGCCGAGACCTTCCTCGCGGGACACGGGTCGCCCTTTGTAGCGCAGATCTCCATGGCTAACGCGCCCAAGCTCTACCGCGCTATTCTCGACGGCCTGGAGTATCGTGGCACACTCTTCATTCAGGCCTTCACCACCTGCCAGCCGGAGCATGGCGTGGCCGACGATATGGCGCTCCATCAGGCGCAGCGCGTGCGCGACTCGCGCGGCGTGCCGGAGTTCGTCTTCAACCCGCGGCTGGGCGAAACGTATCAGGAAGCTCTCGACCTCAAGGGCAATCCGTCGATTGATTTGGATTGGTACGAAACCAAGGACAAGACGACCGGCGAGGTGCGCCGCTACACCGTCGCCCACTGGTGCACCACCGAAAACCGCTTCCGCAATCACTTGAAGAAGATCAAGCCCGAGGCCGCGGCCAAGCTGATTCCGCTCGATAACATGCTCGTCCGCATCAATCAGCAGGACGTGGTCTATCGCCACTACCTCAACCCCGCCCACCGCGCCTTCATCCCCGACTTCGGCACGTACATCACCGTCTACGACGAAGCCGGCAAGGCAACGCACTACGCGCTATCGCGGCAGTTGGTCATGTTCTGCGTCGAGCGCCGCAAGGCATGGCGCCTGCTGCAATCGAAGGCGGGCATCGTGAACAAAGAGTACGCCGCCCAGCGCGCCCTCCTCGCCGAAGTCGACTCCGGCAAGCTGCCGCTGGACGAGTTCCTCATCCGCGCCCACGAACTCCTCAAGGAGCGGCTGGCCGCTGGCGGATTGACTAAAGCGTAACTTAACAATATGAAATAAACACACGAGCGCGGACCCATGGGTTCGCGCTCGTGTGTTAGGATGGCCTGACTGAGATTTCAGCCAAAATTCTGCAACATTTGGAGATGCGATGGAGTTGTTTGCAATATGTGCCCGTGTTTTTCGTTCGTCTTCTTGTCTAGTCATTCTACTGATTGCAGGATTGACTATCGCGCACTCACAGGATACTGCTTCGGCTCACCCAAAGGCTGCAGAGTCTCAAACCTTTCGGGTCGGATTGAAATCGATCACAATTACTTCTCCAACAAAAGATCTGAGCGAAATGGGTTCGGACTACCGCGTAGTGCTTGAAACATTTGCCCCGGTAACTAACCGACTCGTCGCTGCATTCACCCGTCCCGAAGATCTGAATCAACTTCTCCAGGGAGGGGATACACCACTGTCCCAATACGCACTTGTAGAGGTTCCCCGGCGTGCTGAATTTGCTGAGATCGACCCAGCAACATTTAAGATAGTGGCCGATAGCTTGGCAAAGGAATTTGGAACGAATTTAGAGGCTGATTTGAAGTCGGGTCAGGACGAACTCAATCGCAACCTAAAAGAATTGAACTCGAATTCCGTGTCCGTTACCGTCGACAAGCCACTTCCGCTTGGCTTACTGTTTTCAAAACCTAATGTTGCGGCGTTCGCATTAATCGAAACTGTAGCATCAAAAGGACCGGATACGAAAGTGGCCGCAGCAATTATCGTTCTGCGTGTACAGAATCGAGTCCTTTTTCTCTACCTTTACAACACCTACAAAGATGAGTCCACAGTGCAATGGCTGCACAAAACCAGCGAGGATTGGGCGGACGCCATCTTGAAAGCAAACGAGTAATCAAACGAAATATGCAATTGTAAACACTCCAAATTCCTATCCGTCCCTACAGCAGATTTGGCTTTGGGGACGGATCTCCGTCCATTTAGACTCATCTCAAAAATGCAGATTTGTAGGCTGCGATTATCGGAAAACAAAATCTACGGATTTCAACCGCAATCCTTCCGCTTGCACAGCCCGGCCCTCCCGGAGGGAGCGGGCGAAAATAGCCCAGGAGCCGGGGTCCCCGGCACGCGATTTGTGCGTGCTGGGGTGGCAAGGTGAAGCGCAGCGCAACCCTGGGGAAGGCGGCCAACAGAGAGTCGCGCCCCGTAGGGGCGCTGCGAAATGCGCCGGTGCCGGATTTTCGGGGGTGAAATTGCAAACAACTGGCAGATCAAACCTTACAGCAAGTACTCCACCTTGGCCGCGCCCAGCGCATTCAGCCTGCGGTCGAAGGTAACAAGAGTTGCATTGGAGACAGCGGCAAAGGCGGCCAGATACGCATCCGTCCAGGCATTCGGCCCACCTGTAATCTTCTCGCCGAGTTCTCTCCAGCGCTCACCGAAGTTGGGCGGTTCGGTGAGAAAATCGACGCGCGGGTCGAGACTGGCGATTCTGGGCGCCACGCATCGTAGACAACCCATGCCTCACGCGGCGCAAGCACATCTTCGCCCATGACATGGTGATTGGTGAGCAAGCGCAGAAAGCCCAACTCGGTAATGCGGCAGAAGGCGATCCGTGTCTCTTCCAAGCCGTCCAGCCAAGCTTTGGCGCGCGCATAATGGGTATGCCGGTTGGAGGTAAGCCCAATCCAGAGGTTGACGTCAGGCAAGCAGATCATCGAAGTCGTAGTCCTTCAAATCCAAAACGCCGGGGTTTTTTGAGGGAACCAGAGGCAGCTTGACCGGCGTTTGGCCGGAGCGACTGCCGGAAGCAGTGCTCAACTCCCGCTCCAGAACGCGAATCACGAATTCCTCCACAGTAACCCCTTGCAAGCGCGCGATTTGCTCACCTTGGCGGAACAATGGCTCTGGAAATTCGATGGCGGTGCTCATAGCAGTTCCTCAAACCCATCTTACTCTGATTTTGGAGCCTCAGCCATCCCAAACCTTCAACCGCAATCACCCGCTGGAGCAGCCTGGCGCTCCCGGAGGAGGGGGCGAAAATAACCCGGGAGCCGGGGTCCCCGGCACGCGGTCTGTGCGTGTTGGGGTGGCAGGGTGAAGCGCAGCGCAACCCTGGGGAAGGCCCGCCGGCTGAGAGCCGCGTCCTGTAGGGGCGCTGCGAAATGCACCGATTCTCCCAACAGAGGCCGGATGATCGGAGCAGCCAACCAGGCTCGTTCAGGCTCGCTTCTTCCAATAGCCGGGTCGCCGCTTAGCATGGGCAACAGCAACGATGTAGACCTCGTCCTGCCAATCGAAAAACACAATGAAATAGGGAAATCTTTGGAGCAGAACGCGGCGGGTTCCGTGCAGATAGGCTGGATAACGAAGCGGTGTTTCGGCTGCCGAGGAAAAGCCAGCCAACAGATCGTCGCGAAATCTACGCGCTGCGGGAAGGCTTCGCTCGGCGTACCAGACTGTTGTCAGATTGGCCTCGCGCCGTGCGGCCTCGTGAATACGCAGATTCTTCAACGACCGACCACTGCCCGCAAATCCGCCTCTATCTCCGCCAGCGAATAGGTTACAGCGGTTCCGGCCTTGATCTCCTCAACCCGGCAGGCAATCTCCGGCCCCCAGGCTGCCGCGATCTCATCCTCGCTGGCATCAGCGCGTTCCCACAGCGAGGCGGCCAGCAAAATCCGTTGACTCTCCGGTAGTTCCCAGGCGAATTGTTGGACTTCCTCGAAGGTGTGCTGCATAGGAAGATTGTAGCGCGAAACCAATTCACAGACGAATGGCTTCTGCTGAATTCAATCCGATAAACGGCCCACGTTTGCAGCCGTGCAATGGTAAGGAGCGTTTATTCGGTGAACCGGCACCCAGCAAAGACCGGAGGATTGAGGCTGAATTTGGCGTTACGAAAATTTATAAAAATTAATCTAAAGTCCGGCGCGCGGCTGCCGATAGACGATTTGGGAGAGTTCGACTTCAAATCGCAGAGGAGAGATCGTCATGCAAATCATGGGCGCTTCAGCCGTCTCATTGAATGTACAACCCTTGAATCCTGTCTCCTTTCTCAAGCCCGTCAAGGCGGAGGTGCAGGCCGCTCAAGCCACCACGATCCTGCTGGCCGCGAGCACGGATTCGACCGAGACGGGGATGAGCACGAGCAGCTTTATGTATATGGCTTCGTCGTCCGGCGGCATCACCATTATTGAGGAGGCGAGCTTCACCTCGAGCTTTTCGGCGACGGCGGGCGATGTGCAGTCTTCCAGCAGGTTTGTTGCTACCAGCTTCAGCGCGGAGGCTTCGTATGCCGCCGCGAGCACATCGAGCTTTAGCGCGGGCGAGAGAGGCATTCATCTGCGCTTTGATGCGATGGCGTAGGAATGATTGGCCAAAGGACGTGTTGGCTGGGTTGAGGAGGAAACAGGATCACAGATCCTGAGTCAATGAAAGGCAACACACACTCCCACCCATTCCGCATGGTGCGCGGAATGGATGGGGCACAGATTTGCTGTAATTCATTGCCGAATTTATAAATGGCTTGCGGGAGATTTGGATTTGTGGAAATCAATTTAGCAGGTTCGCATCCGCTTCGCGGAGTTGGCGAGTTCGCAAGTTCGCGTCTGATTCACGGAGTTGGAGAGTTGGCAGGTTCGCGTCTGCTTCGCGGAGTTGGCGAGTTGGCGAGTTGACGGCGGCGTTGGGTTGACTCCCAACTCAGCCACAAAAACTAATGCGTGGCTAGGGTGGGGCATCTGGGCATCAACTTTCAGAAACGGGCTGAAACCCTTAGGGACTGAACACTTGAGCGGCTATTTGCTCATTTCCCAGTTCTCACGGCGAATCCGATAAAGCACATGTTTTTGCAATGGGTGACCCGCAGGCAGTTTAGGATGGTCGAAATCCTCACTGGGTTGGTGCCTCATCCCGATTCTCTGCATGACGCGGCGGGAGCGCGTATTCATGGGGACGGTGAATGAGACGACACTATCAAGCTTCAGATTTTCAAAAGCAAAGCGAAGCACCTCGCGAGCTGCTTCCGTGGCAAAACCTTTTCCCCAATGGTTTGCGTCCAACCGCCACAAGATCTCGACAGCCGGCATGAAGGGGGCCTGGAAGCCTGGAATCATCAGGCCCACGTATCCGATGAAAGCGCGCATCTGAATGAGTTCAACCGCGAAGACGCCGAAACCATGCGCATCGAAGTGGCTTTCAATGCGTGGAATCAGCGCATCCGATTCCTCGACGGACAGCGGCGCAGGCATGAATTCCATCACCCGCGGGTCGGCATTGATCTGTTGAAAGGGCGTATAGTCTTGCTTGCGCCATCGCCGCAACAGTAACCGTTCCGTTGTGAGAGTGATGCTCATCAAGTTTTAAAGCCGCTCTGATTGATAGGTTGAAATTGTTTACTCGGCGTTCTTCTCCCAGCGCTTGGGGCGCTTGTTCTGCTGCAAGATCTTCTTGCGCAGGCGGAGCGACTTGGGAGTAACCTCGACCATCTCGTCCTCGGCAATGAACTCAATGGCTTGCTCTAGATTGAGGGCGCGATAAGGAACCAGGCGGATGGCCTCATCGGCGCTGGAGGCGCGCATATTTGTCATGTGCTTTTCGCGGACCACGTTCACGTCAAGATCGTTGTCGCGCGAGTGCTCGCCGACGATCATGCCTTCGTAAACCTCTACACCCGCACCGACAAAGAGCATACCGCGCTCTTGCAGTCCGTTGAGCGAATAGGTGGTGGTCAGGCCCTGGCGGTCAGAGATCAAGGCGCCGGTGGGGCGCTGCGGAATCTCACCCTGGTAGGGAATGTAGCCGTCAAAGAGGGCATTCATGACGATGGTTCCGCGCGTCTCGGTGAGCATTTCAGAGCGCAGGCCGATGATGCCGCGGCTGGGAACGCGGAACTCCATGCGCACGCGGCCGGAGCCGTGGTTGTGCATCTTGGTCATCTCGCCCTTGCGGGGGCCGAGCTTCTCAATGACCGTGCCGGTGTAGGCGTCGGGCACATCGATGGTGAGATGTTCGACCGGCTCCATGCGGGTACCGTCCACCATCTTGGTGACGATCTCGGGGCGGCCGGCGGAGAGCTCGAAGCCCTCGCGGCGCATCATTTCAATCAGAATGGCCAGTTGCAGCTCGCCCCGGCCCAGCACCTTGAAGGTGTCCGGTGAGCCGGTGTCTTCGACGCGGATGGAAACGTTGGTGAGCAGCTCTTTATCGAGGCGTTCACGCAGGTTGCGGCTGGTGACGTACTGGCCTTCGCGCCCTGCGAAGGGAGAATTATTCACGCTGAATTGAATGGCGATGGTTGGTTCGTCGATGACGATGAGCGGCAGCGGAGCGGGATTCTCAAGGCTAGTGATCGTCTCGCCGATGGTGATGCCCTCGATGCCAGCCACGGCCACAATGTCGCCGGTTTCCGTCTCAGTGGTTTCAATGCGCTTGAGGCCGCTGAAGGTGAACAGCTTGGTGATGCGGGTCTTCATCAGCGAGCCGTCGCGCTTGCTGATGGCCACTTCGTCGCCGGCGTGCAGCGTGCCCTGGAAGACGCGGCAGATGGCGATGCGGCCAAAGTAATCCGAATAATCGAGATTGGTGACGAGAATTTGCAACGCGCCGTCGGGGTCGCCGGTGGCCGGGGGAATGGTGGAGACAATCGACTCGAAGAGCGGCTGCAGATTCACGCCGGGAACGCTGGGATCGAGCGAAGCCGTACCGGCCTTGGCCACGGCATAGAGCACCGGGAAATCCAGTTGGTCCTCTTCCGCATCGAGATCGATGAAAAGGTCGTAAATTTCGTTCAGAACTTCCTGGGGGCGTGCGTCGGGGCGGTCGATCTTGTTGATGACGACGATGGGTTTCAGCTTGGCTTCGAGCGCCTTGGCCAGCACGTAGCGTGTCTGCGGCAGGGGGCCTTCGGCGGCATCGACCAGCAGCATGACGCCATCCACCATCTTGAGAGCGCGCTCGACTTCGCCGCCGAAGTCGGCGTGACCGGGAGTATCGACGATGTTGATCTTTCCGCCGGCAAAGACGATGGCGGTATTTTTGGCCAGGATGGTGATGCCGCGCTCCCGCTCCAATTCATTCGAGTCCATCACCCGATCCGCCACCTGCTCGTTGGCGCGGAAGGTTCCCGACTGCCGGAGCATGGCGTCTACGAGGGTTGTCTTGCCGTGGTCAACATGGGCAATGATGGCGATATTACGAATCGTCTGGGTCACAGGGGGGCTTTTCCTTTTCAGTTGTCAGTTAGCAGTTGTCAGTGGTCAGGGATCAGTGGTCAGGGATCAGATGGTCCTGATGGCGCTCTCAGCAGTGAGAGAATCGCCGCGCACCGCGGCAACTTCTATTCTAACAGCAAGGGGAATGACGCTCCCGGGGCTTATCAAAGCGCTGCCGCAAAAGGCGCGCGGATCACCGCCAGCGAGATCAAGCCTTAGCGCAAGACTCCCTCGGCGCGCAGAGTTTCAATGCAGCGTTTCAGGCCGCCATCGGTGGTCAAGATGCTCCAGCGCTCACGGGATGCGACGGCGCAGAGCAGAATATCTATCGCACCGCACTCGACTCCGCGGCCACGGCAGAGATTGAAAAGACGCGCCGCATCTTCGTAATGCCGGGTGGCTATCGGCGTGTCGGGAAAGGCTTCGAGCGCGCATCTCAATCGTTCAAATTGAGCGATCTCCTTGATTCCAGAGAGGACTTCTTGCCGGATGGGACCAACGATGGTTACGCGTCCGTCCTGAATCGCGTCGCCAAGCGAAGCCACCATGAGCTGCTCTTCCTCGTTCAGCGCAGACGAATCTCTGCGCCGCAGGGAGAGCGACCAAACGCAGGTATCGACCAGGATCTTCACGGTTCAACCTTGATCCGGTCAAGCTGGCGTGTTTTCCTGGAGTCGTAAGCCGGATCGTAGTCGATGGTCCCAAAGAGCTTCAGGACTTCCAACTGCTTGCGCCGCTGGATATATTCCTGCAATGCGGCGGTCACTGCTTCTTTCTTGGTCACGTGAACTCCAATCCGGCGCGCCTCATCGATCAGTCTGTCGTCTATGGCAAGATTTGTGGGCATCGAAGCGCTCCTTTCATTGTGTAGCTTATCACACACTTGTATGTGTGATTCGGATTCGCAATTACCTATGCAAAATTTCACGACTGAAAGACGGCTGGTTGAGGTTTGTGGACTCCCATCCTTGCATCAAAAAAACGATGCAAGGATGGGGCACCCACTATTCTTGGAAGGTTAATATTCTGAAAACTTAGGATGTGCCCCGTATTTGCCGTTATCTTGGTACCATTCCAATACGGTCCGACCGATCTAAACGATCACTCTCACTCTGCGCGAAATCTGCAATCTTATTGGCAATGCGTTTGACTTCTAGATGCCCCAAATGTTTAAAGGCTTCAACTGATATATATTTATCCAAGTGTTCCCAGAGGTATCCAACAAGCTCAAAACCTCTTTGTGTTAATGGAACTTCCAAATCTGGAACCATTTCCAACCCGAACCATACTTCATTAAATTCAGAAATGAAAGAATCTGCTAGATTGAGGCCTTCAACCTCCAGACAACAGCGGAAAATGTACTCGTAATCAGATGTGCCTATGCCAAACATAGCTTCAGATGACAGCAGGTCAAAAATCGCACTCAACCGACACATCCGAAGGCTGAAATAGCTACCATCTCGGTTGATTGATGCAAGTAGGAATTCAATTCCGCTTATCACTCGTCCGCCATCTCGTTCAAGCTTGATCGCGCTGAACTTCTCTAGGGCATCGGCCGGTCTGAAAATGTCCGTTCCCTCTCCGGCTACCCTCAGAAGTTCATCCCTGGAACTCATAGAGAATACGCTGGTCATGACGACACGTAGCGGACCATCTTTCCCGAGTTGCGGTTTGACCGATGTGAAAATCAATAAGTCAACTTCAGGGTTATAAAGAACGAGGATGACTGGAAGCTGAATTCTACTCCAATAGGCCCGATGCTTATCGGTCGGGTAGTAGAGTACAGCATCGCCTTCCTGACGTCTAAAATAGCTTGATCCACTCTTTGACTGCACAGCGAGAATTATTCCTGTACTTATGGCAGTCTTAGGCTCCAAGAATTCAATTTGTCCATCTATACCAAGATCGTGGTTTGGCGTTGGTCTCCAGATCGCTGATATTCCAGCGCAAACAAGATGAATCTTAGCTAGTCCGAGGTCCTCAGTGAGAATATCGGGCATCAAAGTCTCCTTCATCAGATATCAGTTTAGCATTTCGTTATTAACCGGTAGCCAACACTGGCCAATAACCGAGTGGAGACCGACTCTAGCGAGGCTCGCCAGACTTAGGCAATAGTCTTCCTGGTCGATTCTGCCGCGCACGCCGAACTCCCCTAGCAGCATCATCAACTGCCCCACGGGCAACCCGGCCACTTTCGCCGCGTCGCCCATTTGAGCTTTGATTTTATCCCGTCTCAGCGGCAGAAGATGGGCTAAACTGTTGTTGAGGCAACCATGCAGATCGCAGAAAGAGTTCGTACCACTCTCGAAGCTCTCCGTCCGACGCAGGAGAAGGTCGATCTGGCCGTGAAGACGGCAGTGGAGATTGCGCAGCCTTCGCGCGTCATCTTGTTTGGCTCCTGGGCGCGCGGAGATGCCCACTGGGATAGCGATCTCGACCTTGCGGTGCTGATGCCTGATTCCGCCGAACCGGAACTGAGCAGCCTTCGCCGCAGATTGCGGCGCAAACTGGATGAGTTGCCGATGAGCATCGACCTGATCATGGCGACCGAAGACTTTGCCAACCGCTTTCGCGGCGAAATCAACTCGATCTATTACCGCATTCTCCAGGATGGACAGGTGGCCTATGAAGACCGGCCCAACCACGCAGACACAGGTTCTTCTGATCAAAGCCTCTGAGGATGAGGCTGCGCTTCAGGCGACGGGTAATCCGGACGCAGTTCTTGGCTTTCACGCCCAGCAGGCAGTGGAAAAGCTGATGAAAGCCCTGATCTCCGCTCGCTCGGCTCCGTTTGAGTTGACGCATAATCTTCTGCGCCTCCATGCGGTTGTTCATGACCTGGGCGAGACGCTACCAGTCACGCCTGTTCCGCTTTCCGATCTCAATGATTTCGCTGTTGAATATCGGTACGACCTGCTCTTTCAACATGAGACTCCAAGCATAGCCGAGCTGATCGAAACAGTCCGCCTGATTCGGGAGCACGTTGTGGCCCGCGTTGCCCAGCTTTCCGGCGCGCATAACCATTCATTTCAGAAATAGAAGCATAGTGAATTCTGGCGAGCGCCACCCACCTACAAGCGCTTCAGATCGGCCTCGACACGGCAGCCATTTCCATTGGAGAACTTGAGCGTACCGCCCAGTTGATGGGCCAGACTGGCGGCCAGCTTCAAACCCATCGAAGGACAGGCCGCGGCATTAAAGTGCACCGGCAAGCCGACGCCATCGTCGGTGACGGCCATGCGCACCGCGCCATCGATGCGGTGAATGGAGATCCCGATTGTGCCCCTGCGGTTCTCAGGAAAGCCGTGCTTGAAGCAGTTGGAGATCAGCTCATTGACCAGCAGGCCGAAGGGAATGGCCCGGTCGAGGGTGAGCGGAATCTGCTCGGTATCCAGATCAAGCTGAATCTGGCCTGCCGGCGCCGAGTTCGAAGCCACGACTCCGCGGAAGAGATCCTGGAGATAGCTGGAGAGCGAGAGGCTGGCCACATCCTGCGCGCGGTAGAGCCGCTCATGCACCAGAGCCATGGCGTGGATGCGCTGAATGGTTGCCTCAGTTGCGGTGCGGGCTTCGCCGGGCGGCAGCAGGCGCGCGCTCATACGCAGCAAACTTTGCACCACTTGCAGATTATTCTTTACGCGATGATGGATTTCGCCCAGCAGCACCTCTTTTTCCTTGAGGGAGGCTTCGATCTGTTCTTCGTGCGCGCGTTGCGCGGTTACATCGTGGAGGGTAAGAACGATCAAGGGCAGGGCGGAGGCAGCGGTCTTGAGCATGGCCGCGCGCGCCTCCACCAAAGCAACCGATCCGTTTTTGTGGCGGCAGCGCAGGGTCGTGGGATGGGTATCGCTCTGGTCCAGCCTGGCAAGCATCTTCATCAGATGCTCCCGGTCTTCGGGAACCACAATCTCCATCCAGGAACGCCCGATCAGTTCGTCAGGCTTCATCCCCAGCAGGGTGAGGCAGACGGGCGAGATATAGACCAGTCTTCCATCGCCGCCATAGACCGCGACCAGATCCGAGGAATGCTCGACGATGGCGCCCATCATCGCGCTGGTCTCATCCAGGCGGCCTTTGAGTCGTCCCAGGCGCGCCACCCGCTCGAGCACCAGCGGCAACTCATTCCAAAAGCCGTCGGTCTTTTTGACGTAATCGGCAAAGCCGCGGCGCAGAGCCTCAATGACCACACTTTCGTCGCTGATGGCAGTGACAAAGATGACGGGCAGTTCGGGAACGCGCGATTGCGCCGCGTCGGCCACGCTCCAGGGATCGCCGTCGGGCAGCCGGTAGTCAAGCAGCAGGGCCAGGAACTCGCCGGCATCCTCGCGTTCCAAAGCCTTGAGCCCCGCTTCAACGCCGCTAGCCACTTCGATTGCATAGCCGGAACGCTTCAACGTGCGCCGCACCAGCTCGGCATTGCCCGGGTTGTCTTCCACCAGAAGAATCCGGCGGATGGCCTCCTTCTCGATGAGAGGAATCGTGCTCATGCCTTGGGAGCCGCCTCAGCCTCCGCATCGATTTCCGGCAGACGGATCACCTGAAGAAAAAGGCCTAGCCGCTTGATGGCTTCAATGAATTGAAGGGGATCGACCGGCTTGGTGATGTAGACCGAGCAGCCCAGCTCATAACACAGGGAGATCTCACGCGGGTCGTCGGTGGTGCTGAGCATGATGACCGGCGTCCTTGCGGTGCGATGATCGGCCTTGATTTGGCGCAGCACCTCGATGCCGTTGATGCTGCCCGGCATATTGATATCCAAAAGGATCAGCAGGGAATCGCCGGTTCGATTGGCATATTCGCCGCGGCGGAAGATATAGTCCAGCGCCTGAGCGCCATCGTAGAGAGCAATCACCGGATTGCCCAGCGCAATACGGCTCAGGTTACGGCGCACCAGTTCGACATGCCCGTCATCGTCATCCACGATCAGAATGGTAAAGGTCGATTCATAAGCTTTCATCAACAGTCGTCCTCGGTCATTCAAGAGTTGATCTTCTGTGTTGGAACGGGGTTGGCGAGCAGGGTAAAGTGGAAGGTTGATCCGGCGCCCTCCTGACTTTCAGCCCAGATCTTCCCCCCCAGGCGTTCGACAATGCGATGGGCAATGGCCAACCCCATGCCCTCGCCTTCTGCCTTTTGCCGATGGAAGCGCTGAAAGACCTGAAAGAGCTTTGCCTTTCCGTATTCTGGAATTCCCAGGCCGTTGTCGCGCACCCAATAGTGCAGGAATTCATCCTCCGCTTCTCCGCCGATTTCGATTTTGAGCGGACGCTCCGGACAGCGGTATTTGATCGCATTGCCAATCAGATTGGAGAAGACCTGACCGAGCGCCGTGACATCGGCGGTGGCCGATGGCAAAACTCCAATCTCGACCTCGGCGCCGGCCTCGGCAATCAACTGCTGGAAGGTGGCCACCGAGTTGTTCACCAGCTCCCAGACATTGACCCGCGTGAGCTGATAGACCTGACGGCCCTGGCGCGAGAGCAAGAGCAGCGCATTGATGAGGCGCTCGAATTTGGTGGTGGAGGCGGAGATATAGTGCAGCGCGCCGCCGATCTCCTCATCCAGCACCGGACGGAGAGCCTGCCAGCAGGACTCCCAGCGCGGGCAGGTTTGGATCGCCTTTCTCAGTGTCTTGCAGCTCTCTTCCAGCTCACGCACAAAGCCCTGCACATTGACCAGCGGCGCCCTGAGATCGTGCGAGACGATGTGCACAAAGGCCTCGACCTCCTGGTTTTTGCGCTGCAGCTCCGCCACCGTCTCTTCCAGTTCGTGGGTCCGTTCCGCAACCCGTTTTTCCAGATCCGTGGCCACCTGCGCCATCGACTCCTCGAGCCTCTTCTGCAGGGTCATGTCGCGCGCCACGCGAATGAAGCCGGTCAGCCTCCCTTCCGCATTTCGGACGGCCGTCAACACGCCGCTCGCCCAGAAGATCGATCCATCCCGGCGCGTTCTCCAGTCCTCGGTGGTGCAATGCCCGGTGCGCACCGCCTCTTGCAACTGACGGCGCGGTTCGCCGGCCTCGACATCCTTGGGCAGAAAGCTCATCGAATAATCCTGGCCCAGCGCTTCTTCCGCGAGGTGCCCTACGAGCGCCTGGGCGCTGGGGCTCCAACTGTCAATTTTGCCCTCCGCGTCCAGCGTGTAAATCAGATGATCGGTGATGTTTTCAACGATGATGCGGTAGCGCTGCAGTTGGGCATTCAGCTTTTTCAGCTGTTCTTCAGACTCTTTCTGCTCGGTCATGTCGCGCGCTACGCGGATGTAGCCGGTCAGATTGCCATTCTGGTCTCGAACGGCGGTGAGCGCTCCACTGACCCAGATGCGCGTTCCGTCTTTGCGCACACGCCAATCGTCGGTCGTACAGTGCCCGCTACGCGCTGCCTCTTCCATCTCCCACTGCGGCAAGCCAGCTTCAACTGCCTCCTCGGTAAAGACCAGCGAATAGTCCTGGCCCAACGCATCGAAAGGCTGATAACCGAGCAGATTCTGCGCTCCCGAGCTCCAACTGTCGATTCGCCCTTCCGCATCCAGCGTGAAGATCACGTAATCGGCGACGCTGCCGACAATGAGCCGGTAGCGCTCCAACTGGGCGTTCAAGCGCTTCAACTCGTCTTCCGCCAGCTTTTGCGGGGTCATGTCGCGGCCCACGCGCACATACCCGGTCAACTGCCCCGTGGGGTCACGCACCGCGCTCAATACACCGGTGGCCCAAAAAAGCGTTCCGTCTCGCCGAACCCGCCAGGAATCCAGGGCGCATCGACCGGTGCGCTCGGCCTCCTGCAACTCTTTTTCCGGCAATCCGGCCAGCCTGTCCTCCTCGGTGGCGCCCCAGGAATAATGCCGGCCCAGCATCTCCGCGGTCGGGATACCCGTATCTTTTTCCGCCGTTGGCCCCCAACTGGTAAACCGGCCCTCCGCATCCAGGGTCAAGATCACGTAATCGGTCACGTTTTCCACGATGATCCGGAATCGCTCCAGTTGGGTTTGATAGCTTCGCGCCGTCTCTTCGGCGGTTTTCTGCGCGCTTAAATCGCGCGTCACTTTGGCAAAGCCGTGCAATTCTCCGTTAGGGTCGCGGATGGCGGTCAGCGTAACCAGCGCCCAGAACTTGGTGCCGTCCTTGCGCACCCGCCAGGCCTCGCTTTCATAGCGCCCCTGGCTCTCGGCCGTCGCCAACTCATCGGCCGGCAGGCCGGCGGCCACATCCTCGGGCAAAAAGAATATGGAGAAGTGCTTGCCTAGAATCTCTTCTGCCTTGTACCCCTTGCTCCGCTCTGCCCCCACATTCCAGGTTGCCACTCGACCCTGCGGATCAAGCATATAGATGGCATAATCGGTAACGCTGTCCACCAGCAACTGGTAGCGCACTTCCAGATTCAACAGCGCCTGCCCGGAGATTTGGAACTCGTCTCCTGCTTCGCGCAGATCCTGACTGGCTTCGCGCGTGTCCTGATTTGCCTTTCGCGTGTCCTGATTCGAACCTCGCAAGTCCTGTGCGGATTTACGCAAATCCTGACGGGTCTCGCGTGCATCCTGGGCGGTCTCTCGGGAATCCGCGCCGGATTCTCGTAAGTCCTGGCCAGTCTCGCGCGTGTCCTGACCGGATTCGCGCAAGTCCTGGCTGCTCTCGCGCAAGTCCTGGTCAGATTCCCTGCTGTTTTGGATTGCATCCCGCGTATCCCTGCTTCTCCGCCAAATGCCAGAGGAGGTCAGCGGCGGCGCGTCTTCGGCATCTTCATTCAGCCGCCCCGTGATCGCGGGATCCATTGGACGCAAATCTTCGATGTTTGACATCGATGCCTCCAGGGTTCAGAATTCAGCGTTTCGAGGAAGTCCCTGGTTTGATTGCCGAGCTTTGGCATAGGATTACGAGCAGCTCAGCCACTACAGTATCGTGCTGAGCGAAGAAAAATGCAGAAGTTCATTAAGAATTACAAAATTGATCCCAACAGAGGACGTGAAGATCAGCGAGCCTGAAACGGGAAATAAGCAATCCTGGCCGGGCAGCGTGAATCGATCCTCCGCAATGGGCAAGTGCGGACGGGGAGAGCCCGCGCGCGCGCCGGCCGGGAGGCCGGCGCGCCATTCGATACCTCGGTCACAATGCCCCTAGTTGACCAGACGCGGCCTGGGCGTGGCCATGAAGGTGCCCCCTTGCAGCAGGGTATGCATCAGATCCCGGGCGATGCGCGGGTCGGGGTCCATGCTGAGCCCGGTGAGCGAACGGCCGATCAGGCTCTCGGCGGGGATTCCGGACTCGCGTTGCAAAGCCTGATTGACGCGCACGATGCAGCCATTTGCATCCAACTGCACCATGGCCGTGGGCGCTTGATCAAACGAGTGCGCCTCATCGAGAGTCTCCTCGATGGCCTGGGAGCGCATGCGCTCGGCGGCGTCGCGCAGGGTAAGCACAAAACCCTTGCGCCCGCCCGACGAGGCCAAAGGCGACACACTCAAATCCACGCGCAATTTGGAGCCATCGGGCTGGGTCAGACTCCAGCCAAACTCCTCGGTGGAGATGGCATCCTGCTGCTTGCTGATGCCGGCGAGCGGATTGGCAGGAGTCTGGTTGGCGTCGGTGAGGGTGAGGACATCGCTGAGCGAACGGCCTTTGGCGCGGGAGAGCGTCCAGCCGGAGAGCGCCTCGGCGGAGGGGTTCATGAACTCGACCCGCCCTTCGGCAGAGAGCATCAGCACGCCTTCGCGCATTCCGCCCACGGTGGCCTGCAGTTTGCGATGCGCCGCGCTCTGCCGCTCATCTTCCTTGGCCTTGTGCAGCGCGACTTGCAGCGTCGCCTTGAGTTCGCCGCTCTGAAAGGGCTTGGTCAAGTAGCCGTAGGGCATCTCTTTGGCGGCGCGCGAGATCGTGCTCTCATCGCTATAGGAGGTCAGGAAGATCACGGGAATGTGGTAGGCGGCGCGCAGCAGGCCGGCGGTTTGAATTCCATCGACGCTGCCCACAATGCGCACATCCATCAGCGCCAGGTCGGGACGGTGAACTCCAGCCGCCACCAGCGCTTCATCGGCGCTCTCGGCCACGCCCAGCACCTCGCACCCCAGTTGCTCGACCTCCTGTTTCAGGTCCAATGCAACAATCGGTTCATCTTCAACAATCAGCAGTCTACCCTTCATGGTCAACCTCCTCATTCTATGGAACTATCAGCCCTCTTTCGGGAGTCGGCCCTTTTGTCCCACGGGCGCCGCAACCACACTTTCATGCATACGCTATCGTCCATTCATTTAAAAACCTTAGCTGCAAAACGAGCGCCGAAAAAATCTGTTGTCATTAAAGTTTTCAAAAATGTGCGAAAATAGCGCGAAGAGCAGCGGCTTTCCCGCGTACGACCCTTTGGAATCCCTGTTCATTTTGCCTATGAGCCGCGCCTCCCACTCTCGCCGCGCAAAATTGCCGCGGCCGCGCCGCGCCCGGTTGCTGCTGGTTTGCGCCGTATCTGTGGCCATTTTGCTGCTCTTCTTGCGATTGCTGAACTTTGTTCATGGGCACGGAGCGAGATACTCGCGATGAGATGCCTCAGCTTTGATGCGGTCGAGACGGCGGAGGCGCGCGTGTTGATTCTGGGCACGCTGCCCAGTGTGAAGTCGATCGAGGCAGGCGAATACTACGCTCATCCTAGAAACTGTTTTTGGTGGATGATGGGAGAGTTGATCGGCGCCACGCCGGATCTGGCTTATGCGCAGCGGCTGGAAATGCTGCGCCGGAGCGGCATTGCGCTGTGGGACGTTTGCAAGACAGCCGAACGCGCTGGAAGCAGCGATGCAAAGATCTTGATGGAAAGCGTGGAGCCGAATGACTTCCGCCGGTTCCTCGCAAGTCACGCGCGCATCGAATTGATCTGCTTTAACGGCCAGCCGGCGGAGAGGTTATTTCGGCGCAAGGCACTGCCGCTGCTCGCTGAACGGCCATTGATTCCTCAGCGGGTGCTGGACTCGACCAGTCCGGCTTGCGCGCGAATTACAAGGGAAGAAAAGCTGGCTCACTGGCGCGCGTCTTTGGAGCCATTCATTGGCTTTGGGGAGTGAAAACCTTCCCGCAGGGGCTAAAGCCCCGTTGATTCTGGAACTGCATCGGCACGACTAATGTCGTGCCCTTATTACAAAACAGCCTGTTGTTGAGTTTTTCGCAGCCTGTAAGGTCGTGCCCGTTCAAAACCTGACTATCGTTACAGGCTGCCAACCTTCTCAAGTTATATGCTGCCAACCTTCTCAGCGCTGCAAAATCTTTCCTACATAGACTCCGTATGGCCCAAGTTGAATGGTTTGCAGCGACTCAGGCTCCGCCGCGCCGGGGGATTTCAACAGCGTTTTGAGTTTGCCATTGAAGCCGGGAACGGTTAATGCGACCGTCTGCGGCTGGGCGGTAAAGTTGACGCTGACCACCACGGGCGGGCCAATAGGCGATTTGCGCATCCAGCTTAGGACTTTATCGTTCTTTGTGTCCAGCATGGTGTTGCGGCCGCGCGCGAAGGCCGGAACCGTCTTTTTGAGACGGATCACACTTTCATACCAATTGAGCAGCGAGTTTGGATCGCGGCTCTCGGCGGCCACATTCAGCGTAGCCGCGCTGGGCGGCACGGGCAGCCAGGGCTTGCCGTGGGTAAAGCCGGCGTTCAGGCTCGCGTCCCACTGCATCGGCGTGCGCTCGCCGTCGCGCCCCTTCTCGCGTGGCCAGCCGGTGATGCCGATGGGGTCTTTCACATCTTCCTTGCGCGTGGGCGGGGTGGTGAGCATCCCGATCTCATCGCCGTAATAGAACTGCGCCGCTCCCCGGCTCAGAAACAGCACCGCGGCGAGCGCGCGCTGAATCTCCAGGTCATGCGCGCCGTCGCCATAGCGGGCTTGCAGGCGCGGATTGTCGTGGTTGTCAAAGAGCAGCAGCGGCGTGTGATCGCCGATTTTGGTCTCCACGTCGTCGATTTTGGCGCGGAAGGCAGCGACATCCAATTTGTTGATGAAGGCCACCTGCGTATCCATCGGCAGTTGAAACTCCGGCTTGCCGGCCGGTCCATACATCTTGGCCAGCTCGGCGACGTTGGGCAGATAGGTTTCGCCGATCAGCAGGCGCGCGCCGGGAAAGGCCGCCGAGCTGAAGGTATCGGCGTGGGCGCGCATCTCTTGCATCACTGTATGCACGCCGGGCAGGTTATCGACCTTGGAATCGTTCAACACGGGGTCGCCGTAGGCGTTGGTTAATGGCTGGCCGTCCTTGTCCTTGAGAGGCTCCTCGTCGGCCAGGCTTGGATCTTCGTAGAGCGCGGTGATGGCGTCAAAGCGGAAGCCGCCGACGCCGCGCTTGAGCCAGAAGCCGATGATCTCTTTGAAGGCCTCATGCACCTTGGGATTGTTCCAGTTCAGATCCGGCTGCTGAGCATAGAAGCGATGGTAGTAATACTGGCGCGTGGCCGGGTCCCACTGCCAGGCCGAGTGGCCGAAGAGCGACTCCCAGTTATTGGGCGGCGCGCCGGGGTCGGTCGCCGTCTCGCCCTTGCCATCCTGCCACATATACCAGTCGCGATAGGGATTGGTCCGCGAGGAGCGCGATTGCTTGAACCACTCATGCTGATCGGAGGTGTGGTTCATCACCATGTCCATCAGGATGCGAATCTGGCGCTTGCGGGCTTCAGTCACCAGCCGGTCAAAGTCGGCCAGGGTGCCGTACTGGGGATCAATTTTTTCGTAGTCCGCGATGTCATAGCCGAAATCGACTTGAGGCGAGGGATAGCAGGGGGTCAGCCAGATGGCGTCGACGCCGAGCTTTTTCAGATAGTCCAACCGCGCGGTGATGCCGTTCAGATCGCCGATGCCGTCGCCATTCGAGTCCTGAAAGCTGCGCGGATAGATCTCGTAGATCACCGCGTTCTTCCACCAGTCGCGCTCGGCTGTGGCGGCAGGGGCAGCGCTGTGCGGGGCGCGCCGCGCGGTTTTGGCGGCAGGCTTTTGCGCGGCAGACAGGAGCGCGGCGGCACTCAGCAGCAGAACCAAGGCGAGACGGAGAGAGGAAAAAACTCGAAGCATTGCGGTCTCCTTCATGCACTTCGCTGGCTGAGGGATAGGCAGCGGTCATGAAACATCGCCTGATTATAAAGGAAGACGAAGAGGTTTTTCCCGCGCAATCAAGGCAAGGCCGGGAGCCGCGCGAAGGCGAACACGGAATCGGGGCTGCAAATAAATTCACATAAATATGCAAAAAAGGCTTGCGCGGAGCTGCAAGGTTAGGATACTAATGGTTTGTTGACTGTTGCGATGTGACACAGATCACATTGGTTGTCTATTTTGAGGATATTCAACGTCGCACGCGGCGGGGGCCAGATTTCCTCCTATCCAACAATGGTTCAGGCTGGCAAAAATCCTGCTTTTCGGGTTGGAGCGCAGTTTTGCCCGAGGTTTTTCCGGTCTCAAAATTGCCCGTCATCCCAACTACCCACAGCAACTTCCCCGGAGGATTCAATGACCTCGCAAAAGAGTTTAGGCATTCTTGCCGTATTGATCTTCACAGCCTCGGCGGCATGGGCCGCGCCGGCTGCGACGAATATCCAAGCCTGTGTGAATACAACCACGGGCGCGGTGCGCATTGTGGCTTCCACCTCGCTCTGCGTGGCAGGTGAAGTGGGCACAAGCTGGGCGGTGGTTGGCGCGCAGGGCGCGACCGGTCCGCAGGGTCCACAAGGCCCTCAGGGAGCGCAAGGCCCTCAGGGAACGCAGGGCCCACAAGGAACACCAGGGACTCCAGGGACTCCAGGTGCACAGGGAACACCAGGGGCACAGGGAGCACAAGGCCCTCAGGGTCAAACTGGACCACAAGGTCAACAAGGCCCACAAGGGCAACAGGGTCCACAAGGCGCATCCGGCACGGCGGCAACCGTCTCTATTGGAACGACCATGACCGGCGCATCAGGCTCGAATGCCAGCGTGAGCAACTCGGGAACCAGCAGCGCGGCGGTCTTGAATTTCGTCATTCCCCAGGGCCCCGCCGGCGCGCAAGGCCCCACTGGATCGACTGGCGCACAAGGCCCAACTGGCCCGACGGGCGATACGGGCCCGGCTGGTCCAACTGGCCCCGCCGGTCCGACTGGATTCCTCTTCACGATGAGTTTCGATAATCCACTCAGTAACGGTCCCTTCTATCTCGCTCCAAACAATACGGCGTCCTTGGACCCTACCAACAATGGCGTCTATGATTCAGGTGGCTACTTCAATGGCGTTGTTCTTCCCGCTGCATGCACGGTAAGTTATCTGGAAATAGGAACTTACAATTACTATACTGATGCGGCCGACTCCTCGACATTTACGGTTCTGAAGAATGGGGTCAGCACTTCCATGGCATGCACGGCTGCAACTCCATCCGGAGGCAAGGCTATCTGCAGCGATACCACTCATACTTTTTCAGTGAATGCCGGCGATATTCTCACCCTTGAGTATACACAGACAAATTCTTCACCCTATGTGGCGATATCGACCGCATTGGCCTGCCTGTAACAGGAGGGTATGGGGCCTTTTTTATCTGGCATCAGGGAGGCGCTGCGGCGCTTCCCGGCACAAAGCGCTTTTGTCGGCAAACTGGCTGCCGCAAGCTATTGTTTGCGGCTTGAAGTGAACGCAGCATCACCAAAGGAGAAGAAGCATGTCAGAACCGTTTTTGGGTGAGATCAGAATGACAGGATTCAATTTTGCTCCGGTCGGCTGGGCATTGTGCAACGGGCAAACCATGTCCATTTCGCAAAACACGGCGCTGTTTGCCCTGCTGGGAACCACCTATGGCGGCAACGGTGTTTCCACTTTCAATCTGCCCGATCTGCAGGGGCGCGTGCCGATTCATCAGGGCAATGGGGCCGGCTTGAGTCCGTATGTGATTGGCCAAAACGGCGGCACGGAGAACGTGACGCTGCTCAGCAATCAGATGCCGATACACAATCATCTGGTGAATGTGAACAACGGCCCAGGCAACAGCGCCGACCCAACGAGCAAGATACTGGCCGAAACCGCCACTGATGCGCGGCCACCGGCTCTTACTCAAACGTATACGTCGAATGCGTCGACCGGCACGCTGGCGGCAACCGCTGTTTCCACGGCGGGCGGCAATCTGCCGCACGCGAACATTCAGCCGTATTTGACGGTGAATTTCATCATTGCGCTGCAAGGCATCTTCCCCTCGCGGAGCTAAGCTGCGCAACTGGTGAGCGAGTCAATCCACTTGAGAAGGGGCGCATGCATCCATCCGCCGAAGACAAAACAGCCCGTTGCTTTCTGAGACCCGCGGAGGCGGAGGACGAGGAGTTTCTCTTCCGGCTTTTTGCCGAGTCTCAGGAGCATCTGGCCGCTTTTAAGCCGAATGCGGAGCTTTACATGTCGCTGATCGAAATGCAGTACCGGTGGCGCAAGCAGAGCTACTCGAATGGATTCCCCAACGCGGTGGATGCGATTCTTTGCCTGCGGGATGCGGCGCGCGGCTCCTCGCCGGTGGGAAGAATTTTAGTGGACTGCCAGCCGGAGCGCTGGCGGATCGTCGACATTGCGGTGCTGGGGGCGCATCGCGGCAGCGGGCTGGGGAACTGGGCGATTCGGCTCTGTCAGCAGCGGTGCGCGGCGGCCAAAGCCAAGCTGTCGCTGGCCGTGAGGCCGGAGAATCGCGCGCGGCGGCTTTATGAACGGCTGGGCTTCAGCACAACGGAGGAAAGCCTTTTGGCGGTCGAGATGGAATGGGTTGCACCTTTTTCGCCCGCGGCGGAATCCAAGGATGAAATGGAGTTGGCGCCGGTAACGCGCACGCTGGTCTCTCGCGCAAGTCAGAATGCCGCAGTTGCCCTTGAGATCTTTCAATTGCGCTTTCCGGGCATGGCGGCAGGTTCCAGCCCGGTCACTTAACCTTATTCAACTGCTGGTTGCATGCAGCCGGCAGGAATGGTTTTCCCTAGATTGGCGGCGACACAGGAAAGGCCGCAAAGGACGGCATCAGGAGGCAAGCATGAAGAGACCATTGTATGTATTGTTCGCATTGGCACTGGCCATACTCTTTTCCCCAGCGGCAAGGGCTGATTCGTTCGACTTCACATTTTCGGACGACGGCGTATCCGGCTCCGGCACATTGGTCGGCACGTATGAGGGCGCCGGCAATCCATGGCTGATCAACAGCGGCAGCGGCACATTCTCCGACCCTGACGATACCGGCTCCATCACTTTGATCTGGAATCCCAATGGTCCTGGCGGCCCTGCCAATGGCGGGGTGGGTTGCCCGTTGGGAGTCGGCTGCATCGGATACGACGATCTCTTCGACCTGTATCAGAATAGCGGGGCTTATCTGGACGAAGCAGGCCTGCTCTTCGAATTCGGAAGCGGGGACTATCTCAACCTATTCTTCTCTTACTCGATTGGCGGTGGTGGTCCCAACTACTACGGATGGTACGACAGCCTGGGCAATGGCGATTACGGATTTGAATCGGCGATGGGAAGCTTTGACATTACGTCGTACGATATTCCGCCCGAGGAGATTCCGCCTACACCCGAGCCGGGCAGTTATCTGCTGCTGGGAACGGGGCTCTGCGCACTGGCGGGCCTGGTTCTGCGCAAACGCCTGGAACCCGCGCTTAGCCGATAGATAAAAGTGTTGGGCGCGCCTCACCTTTCTCGCGGGAAGGGTGAGGGGATGCGTGAATTCATATCATAAAAAAATTCCGGTGGCGGCCTGGGATTCCCCAACCAGGCCGCATTTTTTTATGAACAACCGCAAGCCGCAACTTACCGCTTTCCGCTGATCTTCAAGCGGTCAAATTGGATGGTGAACTCCGGCTTCTCGCGCGTTCCGGCAATCTGAATGGGCACCTCGGTCGCCACGCCATCTTTCTTGAGCAAGCGGTCGGCTGGACTGAGCAACAAGCCCTTCCATCCGCCCACCATCTTCGAGATCGGCGCATCCAGCTTGGCGGCGCCGTCAAAGTTCAGCGTTCCGCCCTCCATCCCATAGGCGCCTTGGAGTTGAATCGCCGCGCCCGGCACGGTGAAGCTGAGGGCGGGCAGCGTAATCACCCCGCCGGCCAATTGAAAGCTGCTCTGCATGCTTGACAGGATGCTCGATGGATCGACCGACTTCAGCTCCTCCGGCCGCCCCTGCCCGCGCAGGCTCAACTCGGCAATCCGCTGCTGAATTTTGCCGCTCGTGAACTGCGCCCGCGAGAGTGCAAACCATCCATCCATCTTCAGCCGCTGATGCACCGGCGCGGGACCGGGCGGAATAAGCAAGCTGGTCTTCATCGCCAGGTCGCCGGTCAGCAGCACATTGTCTGTCTTGGCTGCCAGGCGCAGAAAATCCTCAATCCGTCCGCGCTCGATATTGACGGTGAGCGCAATGTCGTGGCCATTGTACTGCCGCGCGCCGTTGACCACCGCTGCCGGCAGGCGCGTAATCGAGCCCTGCGCGGTAAAGCGCGAACGGCCCAGCGTCGCCTCTACCGGCTCGAGCCAGGTGTCGCCATTGGTCCCGTCCACCTGCGCATGGAAGCGCGTAGTGAGCGCGACGGCGTTGCCAAAGTGGGTCAGCCGGAAGTCGGGCGTCCGCGTCTCTCCGTCCACCGTCAGATCGCGCAGCGTGCCCTGAAAGCGCCCGGTGGAGTCGAGCGTTCCGGCAATCCCTTTGAAGCTGGCCAGATCGGCGCGCTCCAGCCGGTACTCGCCTTGCAGCGGCATTGCGCCCAAATCCACGGCCGACCCGCCGATATTCCAGGGCGCAAAGCTGCCGGTGGTTTTCACCGTTCCTCTGGGCCGGGGATTGGTCAACTCGGCATCGAAACCAATTGCCTCGCCTTTGGCAATGCCGGTCAGCGTCCAATGGGCGATGGCAAACTCGAGCGGCAGCTTGCCCGGCTTGTCGGTTTCCATCTCCAACTCCGCGCCGGTGCATTCGATCTTGTCCACTTCAAAGCTGACCATCTGGGCGCCCCACCCTGGCGGCGCACTGGTTTTTGCCGGCGGGGCAAGATCGGTAGCTGGAATTTTTTCGCTTCCCGCGGATAGATGCGACTTGGGCGGGATATGAATGTTCAGCCCCTTCAACTCGACCACAGAGATATGGATCGGCACACCGGGACGGTAGCGCAGCGGCGCATGAAAGCGAAACTCATCGAGCCGGATCAGCGGCTCGCCCTGACCAGCTGGAACCGTAACTCCCACGACGTGAGCCGGCGGCCAGATGCGCAGGCCTTTGCCCTCCGCCCAAAGCCCGTTCACCAGTGAAATATGAAAGCTATCCAGTTCGACCCGCGCATGGAAGCGATTCTCGAGCGATTCGACAATCCGCGCTCGCAGGAACGGCTCCGCGCGCCGCAGCGCAATCTCCACCGCGCCGGCCGCGACAATCAAAGCCAGTAGCAAGCCGCCCGCAACCCACTTGACCCATCGATGCCTGCGCCAAAACGATCTCTGCCCGGTCAAAGCCGCCTCCTGTTTGTTCATCATTGTCGCAGGATTGACCGGGAAGAGTCTCCGGCGAATTTGGAGATCATTGATCACTGCCTCCTGTATTCTTGAATCAATTCTTGTTTTGTGGAATGGAGTCCATTCATGAGAATCAGCATGGCGCTGTATTCAATCGCCTTCTGGCTTGTACTGAGTTTTACAGGCGCGGCGCAGCAACCGGGCGCTGAAGCACCTGCCTCGGTTGTGGCGCCGGTGCATCCGATTACCGAGGCAACACTGCGGCGCTACTTTGAGGCTTGCCACTTCGATGTGCGGAATCGAGAGTCATTGGAAGCACAGTTTGAGGCGCAACGGCTCCAGCTTCCCGCATGGTATCCCAAAGCGGTTTGGGATGAGATCGTGAAGACCATCGAAGAGATGGATGTGGTGGACATTGCCTTGCCGGTCTATCAACGATATATCTCTGAAGAGGCTGCTCAAAACGCCATTCTTCTCTTTGTGACTCCCGAAGGCCAGGCCATGGTCAAGAAAGTATATGACCAGGCAATTCAACATGAGAGCTCCGGCGACTCCGCATTGGAAGCGCGAAGAAAAGCACTGGCGGCTTTACAGGATGAAGAAGACGCAAAGATTCACAAGATGCTCGATTCCATGACCCCTCAGCAACACCGGGCGGTTGAGGCCTTTGTGCGATCTGAGGAGTGGAAGCGGATGAACGCGAACTCCGGCCAGCTAGCGAAGGAGTTCAATTCGGTTCTTATTGCCAGACAGGAACAGATCGCGAAAGAGATCACGCAAAGCCATCAAGAAGAGTTTGCAAAAGCGATTCGGGAGTACCGAGCAGCCCATCCGGATGCGAGCGATTTGCCGCAGTAAATCATCTTTTTCATCCATTGCACGACCGGCTCGTATGCCGCATCACGAATCTTCGGAACTGATGCTCAGTACGCTTTCAATCTGGCGGAAATCCAGCGGCTCAAGCTTACACCCTCAGCCGTCGCGCGCAGTCTTTTAAGCGGAGGCTATCTGGCTGAAAATCTCGCTGAGGTTGACATAAAGGGATGTTCCCTTGACTTCCAGACGCTCGGCCTCCATCCAATCTTTTTCCGAACATATACGACCGGTGCGCGTCTTGGGATCGATGATCCAAACTGTTTCTACTCCCATCTCGTGATAATCCCGCGCGCGTTCCTGCGTGTCGGAATAGCTATCGTCGGGAGAAAGAATCTCGATCACCAGCAACGGTGGATCGATCAGCACATCTGGCTGGGCTCCGGCTGTCAACACAACCAGATCCGGCACGCGAACCCTGCTCTTCGATACTCTAATCCGCTGTTCCGTGCTGCAGGTGATTCCCCATTGCTTCTCGTGCATGAAAAACCATGCGCCCAAAATCAATTGCAACCGTGCGTGCTCCCACTTGCCCACGTTGCGCTCCCTGATCTCTCCATCCACGTATTCGCGGTCCGGCCTGTAGCTGATGCCGAGATATTCTTCGAGCGGAATGAGTGAAATCGTCGCCATATAGTCAACGGTAGCACAACTTTCATTGAGCCGTAACAGCCCTTTTCACTGATCCCTGATTTCATGAAAGACAGGTCCATGCCGTAGACTTGCAGACACGGATGAATGCGCTGATTGAAAACCTTGTAAAGCTGCAAGCGGTGGAGTTGGAGCGCACGCGCCTGACCAAGGCTGCGCGCGCGCTGCCTGAAGAGGTGGCGCAGGCGGAGGCCGCGCTGGCCGCCGCCGAACGCCAGTCGGCCAAGGCGTCGGACGCGCTGCGGGCGGAAGAGTTGCTGCGCACGCGGCTGGATCGCGAGATTGCCACGCATCGCCAGAAGGCGGCACGCTATCGCAGCCAGTCGGACTCGATCAAGACGCCGGAGCAGGCCGCTGCCGTGGAGCACGAGTTGAGCTTTGCCGAGAGCGAGGCGGCGCGCATTGAAGAAGAAGAGTTTGCCAGCATGGAGCGCACCGAGGCTCAGGAGGCGGCGCTGGCTGCGGCGCGCGCCGAGGTGGAGCGGCTGGCATTGACGCTGGACAATACCCGCACACGCATCCAGACTCAACTGGCGGAGGTTGCCCGCGAGCAGGCCAAACTGACCGTAGAGCGCGAGGCGCTTCGCCCGCTGATTGATCCGGAGATACTGAACCGCTTTGACCGGCTCTGCGGCTCGCGCGGCACCGGGTTGGCCCGGGCGGAGAATCAGCAGTGCACCGGCTGCCGCATGGGCGTTCGCCCGCAGACCTGGAACCAGTTGCGCGAGGGTGAGTTGCTGACCTGCGACAGTTGCTTCCGTCTGCTGTATTGGGATCCCTCGATGGCTCCCGCGCCTGATCCCGACGCCAAGCCGAAGCCCAAGCGCAAGGCGGTCAAGGCCGAGCCGGAAGAGTCATTCTAACTGGCAGGATTTTCAATCAGCATTGCAATCTCTTCGATTGAAGTGAAGTAATTTTTCTTGCACAGGCCGCAACTTTTTTATGGAAACGGTGTCGAACCGACTGACGCAGGAGTGTGAGACGGGCTTGTCATCCTCACGAGGCCATGGGCACTTGAAAGCCGCGCGATCTCCATTGCTTGCGTAATCCGACGTTCGCGAGTAGAGTTCTCGGTTCCGAATACTGTCCGGGGCGGGGTCCTCGCTTTCAGGAGATCTGAGATGAAAAAGCTTCTTTTCTTTCTTGGCGTCGCAGCCATCATCTCTTCACTGCTCACCGGCTGCGGCACGACATCGCAAACATCCTCCGGCTCGGGTGGGGGTCAGAATACACCAACTGTTCCCGTCTCACTGACCATGACCGACGATCCACCCAATGGGGTTTCGGTTCTCTTCTTTCAGGTCAGTCTTACAGCCGCCTCGCTGACGCCCGCAACCGGATCGCCGGTATCGCTGATCTCGACGCCAATTCAGGTGGACGTCACCCAGCTACAGGCGCTCTCCGCCTTTCTCAGCACGGCGAATGTGCCTGCCGGCAGTTACACCGGCTTGAATCTGACCTTCGCTTCACCGCAACTGCTGATTCAAAACAACTCCGATTTATCCATTGCCTCGACGTGCGCCATCGGCAGCACCTGCCTGCTTACGCCCACTGTGGACGACTCCGCCGAGGTGAGTCTGACTGCGTCGCCCTTCCCAGTGACGATCTCCGCCAATTCACCGCTGGGCTTTCTGATCGACTTCCACCTGAACACCATCATTCAGCCGGATCTATCGGTCGATCTGAATGCGACCGACGGCGTCACACTATCGCAATTGCCCTCGTCTTCGCCTTCGCAACCATCGCGATACGGCTCGGTGACGGGAACGATTGTCAGCAACAACGTGAGCCAGAACCAGTTCACCATGCAGACGGCATGGGGTAGAACCTATACCGTGGACACCAACAGCGATACGCAGCTTTTGGATTGGCCGCCGTGCGTCTCGCCGGGTGGTCTTGCTTGCCTTGCGGCCGGCGATATTGTCCAGGTGCAGGTTGCCAGCGTGGAGAAAGATGGCGACCTGCTTGCCGCTTCGGTCAAATGGCTGCTGAGCAGCGGGCAGCAAACCGCAACCGGCACCATCGTCGGCTTCACTTCGTGCCCGTCCACCGATACCAACGTCCAGGAATGCATCGAACTAATTCTGCACAATAATCCCACCAACAACCAGCAGTTGCCGCTGGGCGGAGAGGCGACTGTGGCCATTGCCGACGGAGCCACTTTTTCGATTGACGCCAGTGGCTTTACTCTGCCGGCCGGGGCGATTTTTACAGGGCTCTCCACGCTGGCGATTGGCCAGTCGGTGCAACTGAACGTGGTGGCCGGGACGCTGACAGAGGCCAACTCGACGACCTTGAGCCAATCGGGCTGGAGTCCGCCATCGAGGATTTCATTCACCACCAACAACATTCAGTTGGAGCCGAGCCAAATCTCGGGTACAGTGTCCGATATCGACGCGCCGAATTTTACGCTGAACACCTTCCAAAACTACTTCCATCAGGGGGCGTCCTCCGGCATCAGTGTGCAGACCACTGCGCAGACTACGTATCAGAGATTCAGCACGGACAACTTCTCCGGTTTGGAGGACGATGATCTGGTATCGGTGAACGGCTGGCTCATTGAAACCGATAACGGGCAACTGGACCCGGCGATTACCCCGCCTTACGTGGTGGCGGAGACCATTACCCTGCACTCGGACAGACATTTTTAATTGCGGCAAGAGGTTTGTCGCAACCGGAAGAACTGAAAGTTGCGGCCTCATTCGGAAGCACTCCGGATGAGGCCGCTGTCTTTTTCCGAAGGCTGCGTACCCCTGGAGTTGGCTGCTACCCTTTTGTCAGGGGCTTTTTCCCAGGAGGGGGACAGTGCAGCGGATTTGCGTGGATATGGACGAGGTGATGGCGGATACTCTGGCCGAGCATCTGAGCCGCTACAACCAGACCTTCGACGAAGAGGTGACGGCCGGCGACCTGGCCGGCAAAGGCCTTTGGGAGGTGGTCCCGCCGGACCGGCAGCAGCAGTTGCGCGCCTTCCTGGACGCGGAGGATTTCTTTGAGGATCTGGCGGTGATTCCCGGTTCGCAGGCGGTTCTGGAGGCGCTTTCAGCGCGCTATGAGATCTTTATAGCCACGCAGGCCATGAGCGTGCCCAACTCCCTCGGTCCCAAATACCGGTGGCTGCAGCGCCACTTTTCCTTTATTCCGCCCCAGCATTATGTCTTCTGCGGCGATAAATCCATTCTCCGCGCCGACTACCTGATCGACGATCTGCCCAAGAATCTGCTGCGCTTTGAGGGGCAGGGGCTGCTTTACTCGGCGCCGCGCAATCTGACCGAGACGGCTTTCCTGCGCGTGAACAACTGGCAGGAAGTGGCGGATTACTTTGATGAGATTGCTTCGCGATAGGGGAAGATGCGTGGGCGAGGACGCCCACGCTACAGCCGGTCTGGAGACCGGCGCTACAACGGGTATGGGATTGCGCTACCGGTTTCTTCCACAGCATTTGATTAAATGGGATGGGGCGTGGTGTTGCGGGCGTCGGAACTGTTATCCTCTTTATCTTTGAATGATTTGCCCTCTCCATAGGCGAACTTCTTGTAGCCGGAGCCAATCTTGCGGATGGCATCATGCCAGCCGTCGTCCCAGGTGATCTGGACTTCGCCGTCGACATACTCCCATCTGCCGTGCGAATCACCCAGTGTTTTGCGCGCCGCGCCATCGTCATAAAGCGTGATGTAGAAGGTGCGCCCGTTGCCGTCGCCAACCTCCCACTTGCCGAGGAAATGCGATCGCGAGGGCATTTGCGTGCTGCTGGCAGCCGGAGCGGAGGCTGCGGGGAATTCCACGCGTTCGATCTCGGAGAGGTTGAAGCTCTGCCGGTGTCCGTCTTTGAAGACGATGACCAGCGTGGCTGGAGTGCTTTTGGGGGCTGCATGAACAAACCCGGCTGGAAGCGCGAGACAGATGACGGCGGCGAAAGCGGCAGCTCTAAGCTTCAAAACCATGAAATTCTCCTCTGGACAAATGACACTGGGGCGCGCCGCAACTTTGGCTGCGCAATTTGAATCTACGCGCAGGAGCGGCCAATGGTTCCAGATAATTTGCAATTGCCTCATGAAATCGACGGTTAGGAGGGGAAAAATCAACGCTGGTCCTTGGACTCCCTTCGGTCGCTCGGAATGACAGACTGATGGAGCTTCGGAGCGCCGACACGCGGCGCGCGGGACTACTGCGGAAGAACTTCGATTCCGGTCACGGTTGCATAGCCATCCACGGGAACAAAGCTGAGCAGCAGCTTTCCCTGGGCATTGGGCTCGAGGCCGGTGAATTTGCGTGTGACCACATCCTCGGTGCGCGCCTCCTGGGCCAGGTCAAAGTTTTTGAGCAGCGCGTTGCCGTTGCAAAAGAGATTGAAGACGTGGGCGACCGCGGCCCTCGCGTTGCCCGATGTAGAGTCGGATTGGTCCCAGTTTCCGTGGCGGGCGGCGAAGTGGAGCAGGACGGTGTACCTTCCGGGCGCAACGGGGATGGCGTAGGAGAAGTTGCCCCAGCGCTCGGTTTCGTAGAGCTCCGGATCGTCGGTTCCGTTGACCGGAGCCGAGTAGTTTGCCAGTTGGCCGCCCAGGAAGTAGTTGTCCGGACTCCACCAGTGGCTGTCGTTGGAGTAATAGGGATTCTGGCGTGCGAGCAGGCGCACCGGCCGGATGTGACCGCGGTATCCGGGCAGAATCTCAATGGCCGAAAGAATGGCCTGCTTGCCCTCGTCGCCGGCAAACTCGAGATGCAGTTGCCCGTCGGGCGCGGGCGCAATGCCGGGAAAGACTTTGACGTCGGCGGTGCGGCTGGCTCCGGCGTCGGCCACAATGTCGAAGCGGGTGAGCAGCGCCTTGCCGTTGGCGCGCACGGAGAGGATGCGGCTGCCCTCGCCGCCGCCGCCGGGCAGCTCCTGATCAAATTCGGTTTCGGCAAAGTGCAGGCGCAACTCATAGACGCCCGGCTTCAAGGGAATGTTGTAGCGGAAGCTGCCCTGCCGGCTGGTGCGATAAAAATCGGGATCCTGGGTGCGGCTGATGCTCTGGGCATTGCTTTTGACCGCAGTTCCGCCATCGAACCAGGCGTCGGCGTTCCACAATTTGCCCGCATGATCGACAAAGCCACGGCTTGAGCCGGCCAGGATGCGAATCTCTTCGCCGACCGGCGGACCAAGCTGCGACTCCGCGCCCTGCACTGTGGAGGAATAGGATCCTTCGGCTGCCGGCGTTTGCTTCATTTGCCTGCGAACCAGCCAAGTGACTCCCAGGCCAATGGCCAGCACGGCCAAGGCGCCGGCGAGCCAGAGGATGCGATGGCCGGAGAGGCTGGGCCAGCTGCGCGCTTTGGTTGCGGCTACAGCAGAAGCATCGCCCACGGCAGGTGTAACCGCCGCCGGTTGCGCGAGGACAGCCTTGAACTCCGGAACGTATTGGCCCAGAGGGATGGTGATCTGGAGTTGATGCGAGGCGCCATCGCCGGCATAGTACGCGGCCAGACGCTTGCGCAGACGGTTGGCCTCGACGCGCACAATCGAGTCGGTGTTCTGATCAAAGGATTCTCCGCGGCGAAAGACCTCGACGCCGACCGAGTACTCTTTGATCTGGCTGGCTTGACCGGCAAAGAGCCGCTCGCACAAATAGGAGAGCAGTTGAGCGAGCATCGGCGCACGCGTAAAGTGCTCCGAATGAAGCACCACGTCCAGCTCAGCACGCTTGGCTTCCAATTCGACCGGCTCTGTGCCTGCAATGGTCATCGAATCCTCACTCGAACTGATTGTAATGGTAACCCGGCATTTCAATATCGTGGAGTTTAACGGGCGGACGGACAGGCAAATCCCCGCTGGTAACGGTGGTTAACCCCCGCCGCCGTGGCGTTCGGCAGGCAACAGCCGTCTATTCAATGAACTGAGAAACAGGGTTTCCACCCTTCCGGCGGTTGATTTAACCCCCATGCAACCGGCAGGTAGCAGGTATAGCATTGTGCACACATTGGGAGCGGTTTCAACTTCAATCATTGCAGGGTGCAGATTGGCGGTGTGGATGCGTTCTCCGCAAACTGCTGGAACCATGGGAGAGGTGAAGCATGAAAAAGCTGATGATGATGCTGATGGCGGCGAGCTTGCTGATGGGGGTGACGCCGCGCGCAATGGCCGGGAGCACGACACAGCAAGACAAGGCGGAGGCAGCCCGCAAGGCTGAAGAACGAGGAGACATCTCGCGCTCCAAAAAAGAGTTTGCGGTGGCGGCTGCCTACTATAAGGTGGCGATTCGCTACTCCGGCCAGGATGCCGGCCTGTACAACAAGCTGGGAATTGTTCAGCTCCAACTGAATAACCGGGGCGCGGCGCGCAAGGATTTTGCGCAGGCCGCCAAGCTCGACCCGCAGTTGACATCGCCGATCAACAACCTGGGCGCGGTTGCACTGATGGACCGCAAGTACAAGGTTGCGGCAGACTACTTCAAGCAGGCGCTGGCGATGGACGAAACGGTAGCCTCGACGCATCTCAATCTGGCGGAATCATGGATGGGAATGGGTGAAGTGGACCGCGCCATGACCGAGTACACCCGTGCGCTGGAGCTGGACGCCGACATTTTGACCAGCTCGGACACGGGCGTGATCGCTCAGGTGGCGACGCCGCAGCAGCGCGCCCGCATTGCTTACCTGATTGCCAGAGCGTACATGAAGCGCGGCAATGTGGATGGCGCGCTGGCCTCGCTGACCAAGGCGCGGGACCTCCACTTTTACGATCTGAAGCAGGTTTACACCGACAAGGAATTTGCTCCGCTGTGGGGCGATCCGCGCTTGACCAAGATCGTCAAGCGCTAAGCGGACAGATGCAAGAATGTCCGGGTGCTCCATCCTCGGCCAAGTGCGCGAAGGATGGAGCGCCCAGGTGTTATTTCCGTTCAGGATCAACCGGGTTAGGTGAAACTCGCGCCGTTCGCAAGGGCAGCGGCGGGGGTGCTTGGTGCATGGTGACGATGATCGCTTTGGACGGCTTCAGACCGGCGCATTGGTAGGAGTGCGGCGTACTGGCGTCAAAGTAGACCGCGTCGCCCTCCTCCAGTGTGCAGCACTGCTCACCGTGGTGAAGATCAAGCACGCCCTCCAGCAAGTAAAGAAACTCGAAGCCCGGATGCAGATGCGGCGCGGGCTTGGAATCGATAGTGAGCGGGATGAACTCGGCAAAATAGGGGTCCATCGGCCGGTCAGGAACCAGGTAGCCCAAGCTCTCGAAGAAATACGTCGGGAACTCGACGCCGGTCTGCGGCAGGCGGACCCGCTCCTTGCGGCGGTGAATGCGGAAGACGGCCGAGGCGTCGCTCTCAAAGAAGTACGAGAGATCCTTGGAAAAGACCATGGCGATGCGCGCCAGGTTGCGCAGGGTTGGCACCACGCGGCCGGTTTCAAGCTGCGAGAGGAAGCTGGCCGAAAGGCCGGTGAGCTTGCCCAGCTCGACCAGACCCATGGACTTCTTCAGACGCAAGCGGCGGATGCGGTCGCCGATGCACTTGTCGGCAATCACGCGCGCCGTGGTTTCAGCGTCCACTTGCGACATTTGCGTCTCTTCGCTGCGAACTGGGAGTGACTCGGTCAAGGGAACCTCCAGCCAACGTACGGAGTGAGCGCATCAGAGAAATGTTGCGCACATCAAAAACTATTCTCATGCTACCAAAGGTAAACACTCACTGCAAGAATGAACTCAACCTGCAAACAATGCCCTATTGCGCATAATGCGCTTTGTGGCATAATCGATGGATGGCCTGGTCCGTTTACTTCCATCCGAAGTTCAAGGCAGAGTTCGACGAACTGACAGAGGCCGTCCAAGACGGGCTTGTTGCCTCTCTCGCACCTTTGGAGGAGTTTGGACCGGCTTTGGGGCGGCCTGACGTAGATACGCTGAAGGATTCCCGCTACGCCAACATGAAAGAACTTCGTTTCCGTGCTGGTGGAGGCGTATGGCGGGTCGCATTCGCCTTCGATCCCCGGCGCAATGCAATTTTACTCGTCGCTGGAGACAAATCAGGCGTGGGCGAGAGGACATTCTACGTGAGGCTGATCGACAAGGCCGACAGACGGTACAGGGAACACCTCAAGGCACTTGAAATAAAGGAGTAATTGTGATGTACAGACCCATTCCGCTTGAGGAAGTGATTGCCGCAATGCCGAAGAAGCGGCAAGATGCGATTGCAAAACGGGGCGCTGAGTTGGTGGCCAAGGTGAGGCGGCGCATGACGCTGGCGGAACTGCGCAAGGAGCGCAAGATCAGCCAGGCGACGGTTGCCGAGGCGCTGGGAATCGGCCAGATGCAGATTTCGCGGCTGGAGAAACGGAAGGATCCGCGCCTCTCCACGATGGCGCGCACCGTGGCAGCGATGGGCGGGCATCTGACGATGATTGCGACCTTCCCGGATCAGGAGCCGGTCGTGCTGATGGCTTCGCAGTTTGCGGAGAAGAAGGCCCGGGCCTAAAGCCTACGCTCTTCGGGGTCTCGATTCAGGGGGCTGAAGCCCCCTGCTCCCTCCGGACAACTGCGGTGCGGAGACTGGTCATCCAGGCGGGCGCGCTTCGCATATGGAGTTCGTGGATTGTCCCAGTTAAAATTGCAGAAACTAGGGCCTTCGGTAATTTCTATCACGGCTTGATCGTACGCTAAAAGAACACTATATCGTTTATATTCAAGAGCCTATACGGGTTTCCGCGTCCATCAGATTGAAGAGAATGTCGTTGATGCGTGTCAGGTGGCCTTCGCCTTTGGAGCGGAGCCATTCGAGCACCTGCGGATCAAGGCGGACGCTGACCGCGACCTTGCGCCGCGTGCCGCGCAGCCGCACCAGATGCGCGAGCTGCTCTTGGCTCAGCCGCGGAATATCCTCGTATTCCTTTTCAGGTAAATCGAGTCCGGCAGCCTGCGCAGCGCTCGCTCTGCGCACGGCTTCAATCTCCGATTTACTCCACTGCCTCTTCCTGATATCTTCGGAGGTCATGCTTGTCAGCCCGGCGGGCCGAGATAATCCGGATGATTTCTTCACCATGGCTTTCCTCTCTGTATACATGTACGACCAGCAGAACGGCTCCACTCCTGGACAAACGGATATGCTGCCCAGCGCGTGCCATCTCTGCTCACCGGTTTCGTCAACCCGGTCCAGTTCGATCAGCCGCCGCTCGTCCTCAAAGACCAGTGTGGCCAGTTCGAAGCTGATTCCTCCGTGCTTGCGCTGGTTCTGCCGGTTCTTTCGTTCATCCCATTCGTAGCGCACAATGTATATACGTATCATATCACAATACACTTGTCGCAGGAAATATCCCTTCAACAGAGCCATACTGAGAAACCTGTTCCGGTACACTGAAATGTTCCCCATTTTGCAGTTCAAGCCCGCAGGAGGCGCTTATGGCATCGATTGTTTTACCGGCATCGCCGAGTGAGTCGCGCGGCGGGCGGTTTGGCGTGTATGGCGGCCGCTATGTGCCGGAGACGCTGATGGCGGCGCTGATGGAGCTGGAGCGGGAGTACGATCTGGCGCGGGCGGACAAGGCCTTTCAGGCGGAGTTGGCTGACCTGCTGCACAACTACGCCGGGCGGCCGACGGCGCTCTACTATTGCAAGCGGCTGACCGAGCAACTGGGCGGGGCGAAGATCTATTTGAAGCGCGAGGACCTGCTGCATACCGGTGCGCACAAGATCAATAACGCTCTGGGGCAGGGATTGCTGGCGCGGCGGATGGGCAAAAAGCGCATCATTGCCGAGACCGGCGCGGGGCAGCACGGGGTTGCTACCGCAACCGTGTGCGCGCTGCTGGGCCTGGAGTGCGTGGTCTACATGGGCGATGTGGACATGGCGCGGCAGGAGTTGAATGTGCTGCGGATGAGGCTGCTGGGAGCCGAGGTGCGTGGAGTCTCGTCGGGATCGAAGACGCTGAAGGACGCTATCAGCGAGGCGATGCGCGATTGGGTCACGAACGTTCGCACAACCTATTATCTGCTGGGGTCGGCGCTGGGGGCGCATCCGTATCCGACGATGGTGCGGGATTTTCAGACGTGCATCGGTCGCGAGATGAAGGAACAGATTCTGGAGCGCGAAGGGCAGCTGCCGACGGCGGTGATCGCATGTGTCGGCGGTGGATCGAATGCGATTGGGGCATTCTTTGAGTTCTTGGGCGACAGAGAAGTCCGGCTGATTGGCGTGGAGGCCGGCGGGCGCGGTCGCAAGCTGGGCGAGCACGCGGCGAGGTTCCAGGGCGGCGAGCCAGGCGTTTTGCAGGGAACGTATTCTTATGTTTTGCAGGATGAGAATGGGCAGATTGCGCTGACGCATTCGGTTTCAGCCGGCCTGGATTATGCGTCGATTGGGCCGGAGCACGCGATGCTGCATGATTCTTGCCGAGCGGAGTACGTTGCGCAGGACGATCAGGCGGCTCTCGACGCGGTGGTGCGCCTGGCGCGGACGGAGGGAATTTTGCCGGCGCTCGAAAGCGCGCACGCTGTGGCCGAGGCGCTGCGGCTGGCTCCGACGATGGATTCTCGTGACATACTAGTTGTGAACCTTTCCGGGCGCGGCGATAAGGATATGGGGATTCTGGCGCGGGAGTTGAAGATTCAGGGGGCGTGAAACTAGGGACTAAGGGACTGAGGGACTAAGGGACTAAGGGACTCATTA
>Ga0181529_10000530_pt1 | contig 55229 bp, 39 predicted proteins | sample PEATcosm2014_Bin_36_FD_119763 | JGI IMG/M metagenome (GOLD analysis project Ga0181529, IMG submission 119763) | Peatland microbial communities from MTU Mesocosm Facility, Houghton, MI, USA - PEATcosm2014_Bin10_30_metaG | ecosystem: Environmental > Terrestrial > Soil > Wetlands > Peat | place...
CCGCGCACTACCAAAGAGGCATTCTTCAGGCCCGATTGCCAGCAGGCGGGTCCCACATCGTCGTGGCCCCATCCAAAGCCCATGGTGCCGAACTCGGAGAGGAAGAGGGGCTTGTTTCTGGCGTGCGCCCACTGCGCCCAGCGGCCCATGCGCTGCTCGGCCTCGGCCAGCTTGTACGGGCCGTCCATCGAGTCGAAGATGGCGCCGTAGGAGTGCAGGTCGTAGGCTCCAATGAACGCGTCGAAGTCCACATCGGCAGGGTTGAGTTCCGGCAGGTCGGTCCAGTCCGGGCCGGAGATGGGCACATTCAGGCCGCGGCGGTCGAACTCCTCCCGCGCCGCCTTCAATCCGGGGGTGATGGGAAGCGCCTTCATCTCCGCGTCCTGCCACCAGGAAAAATCGTCGTGACCCGGTTCGTTGGAAACCGAGACCCAGCGGATGCAGGCGTATTTCTTGACGCGAACCAGATGATCGAGCAGTTCTCCCAGGCCGAAGGCCCATTCGGGAATCGAATACGGCGCGCTGCGCAATCGCCGGACCGGATCCTCGGCATTTCCGGGATAAGCGTTCCACGCGACGTCGCCCCACATCTGCTGCAGAAAGACGTCCACGCCGCGGCGCTGGGCCCAGTCCAGGATGCGATACAAGACCTGCATCTCGGAGTTCTGCCAGTCGAAGACGCGCCTGCCAGGCTCGTAAATCCGCTGCTCAAGCTCAACCCGGCACCAGTCCATCCCCAGCCATTCCGCATGGCGGAAGAGCTCTTCCCAGTGCTTGTCGTCGGCGGGATCGGGGTTGCCGCCCCAGGAGCTGCCGGACCAGGAGTTTCCCGCCGGCTTTCTGCCGGGAAGGGTGGCGCTGATGATGTGAAAGGAAGCGCCAATTCCGCCGCTCATCTGGTGAACCGGCTGCCCGGCCTCTACGCGAATGGTTACCGGAACCGCTTGCTCGGCGCTGGTGCTGGCTGGCAAGGCGCGCTTCCGGGCAACACTTTGGTTGGGAGACGATTCAGTTCCCAGCGCGGCTTGCGACAGGGCTGTAGCTCCCAGGGCGGCGGCGCTCGCCAGCAATCCCCTTCTGGTTACCTTCATTCCTGCCATCGCGGCCTTCCTTTCATGGGGGGGGGATCCTGGACTGTTGAGAAGAGGCTGGAGCACCGCCTCTTCCATTTGCTGGCTGCCACCGGCGAGGTCTCATTGAGAAGAGAAAGAAGGCCGCGAGCAAGCCCGACATGGGAAAGCATAACGCAGGGGCGAGACGTTAGGGAAATTAAGAAATAAATAGAAGGAAATGCTGTTTGCCGGCAAGAGAGGGACAGAGATTCGATCCAATAGGCTGGCGAACTCCTGAGAGCAGACAGAAAGCGCGATATCCCTGTCAATAATCGATTGCCAGGGGTGCCCTATGCCTTCGACCTGCGTCAAAAACGCAGGATTGCGCTCCTCCCGGAATGAAAATGCGCGCCAACCCGCCCCGGTCCGTTAGACTGTGGAGTAGGTTCTAGTTGACCGGGGTTCCCGGCAATGGGTTTTTGTTGCCGGGGTGGTAAAATCGTTTTTTCCTCGAGGCAGAACCGGATTTTTCAGCAGTGAGGGTGTGCATATTCTTCCCGTGACGCAGAACCATGGATCGCACCAGTACTTCTTGTGCTCGCAGCAGGGCCCGCGCCCGGTGAGAATCAAGCACAATTCCATCCCCCGCGCCTTGCGCCTTACGAACCGGCTGGCGCGGAGCTTGATGTTGGCCGCATGGATGCTCATGGCCTGCACGGCTCTGGCTCAGCAGCCGCAAACCATCGATTCGATTCGGATTATCGGCAACCGGCGCATTCCCAAGGAGACCGTGCTGGCGCGGCTCTTTACCCATCCCGGCGATGCCTACGACCCAATCTCCATCGAGCGCGACTTCAACTCGCTGTGGAACACGGCATACTTCGACAATGTGCGCATTGAGCGCGAGGACTCGGAGAAGGGCATCATCCTGAATATTTATGTGGTGGAGAAGCCCACCATCCGCGAGATCAACTACAAGGGCCTGAACGCTGTTTCGCAGTCGGACGTACTGGACCGCTTCAAGAAGGAAAAGGTCGGCCTGACGGTGGAGAGCCAGTTTGACCCGGCCAAGATCAAGCGGGCCGAGACGGTGCTCAAGGACATTCTTTCAGAGCATGGACACCAGTTCGCCGTGATCAAGGAGGACATCAAGACCATACCTCCGGCCTCGGTGCAGTTGAACTTCATCATCAAGGAAGGCCCTGTTGTGAAGGTGGGCCAGATCAAGTTCACGGGCAACCAGCATATCGGCAGCTTGGAACTGCGCCGCTCGATGAAGAACCTGAAGCCCATCGGCATTCCCTATTCGATATTCTTCGAGGATATTTTTGCGCAGGACTTTGATGCCTCGAAGCTGGAGGAAGACACGGAGCGGGTGCGTCACGCCTACCTGGACAAGGGTTATTACAGCGCGGCGGTTGAAGAGCCCAAGACGCAGATACGCGACCAGGGAGGGCTGAACTTCCTCACCTTCCGTCCCAATAAAGGCAAGCGCATTGACATTCTGATGCCCATTGAAGAGGGCTCGCGCTACCGGCTGGGCACCATTACCTTTACCGGCAACAAGACGATACGCAACACAAAGGCGCTACGCTCCACCTTCGCGATCAAGGACGGTGAGTGGTTCAACTCCACGCTTGTCGGCAAAGGTTTGGAGAACCTTCAGAAGGCCTACGGACAACTGGGCTACACCAACTTTGCAGCCATTCCCAAGCCCATCTTCGACGATCAGAAGAAGACCGTTTCATTGAATATCGATATTGACGAGGGCAAGCAGTTTTATGTCTCGCGCATCGAGTTTACCGGCAACACCACCACCCGCGACAAGGTGATTCGCCGCGAGTTGATGCTGGAGGAAGGGCAGGTCTACAACTCTCAAGCGTGGGAGTACAGCCTTTTGCGCTTGAACCAGCTTGAATACTTCGATCCGCTCAAGGTGGATCAGGACACCGAAGTTCACCGGAATGAAGAGGCGGGCACGGTTGACCTACTGCTGAAGGTGAAGGAGAAGGGCAAAAACTCGATTGGTCTGAACGGCGGCATCAGCGGCATGAACGGCGCATTCCTGGGCGTGAACTACCAGACCAACAACTTTCTCGGCCTGGGTGAAACGCTCAGCCTTCAGGGCAACCTGGGCAACGTGAGCCGCACCTTCAGTTTTGGCTACTCGCAGCCTTATGTGCGCAACCGCCCGCTCAATCTGGGCTTCCAGATATTCAACAACAAGCAGGACTTCAACGCGGCCAAGAACATCCAGTCAGTTACCGGCTCATCGGTGAACCTGAGCGCGGCACAGCAATCGCTAACCCAGAACTATAACCAGTCCGCCAATGGCTTGACCTTTTCGGGCAGCTATCCGCTCAAGCGCCACGCCTTCCAGCGCGTGGGCGTCACCTATGCTCTGAGCAAGTCGACGATTACCGCGTTCTCGACCGCCTCGCAGACGTTTTTCCAGACCATCTCCTTCCGGTCCGGCATCCAGGGAAACAACGCGCTGGCCGGAATCGTCAACAGCATGGCCTCGTTCAGCTATACGTACAACACCGTCAACAACCCGATTCGTCCGCGCATGGGCAAGGAATACACGGCGGTGCTACAGGCCTCAGGCATCTGGGGCAACGTGCGCTACATTGCGCCGTTGTTCGCCTACAAGCAGTTTTTACCGATGCACTATCTGCAAGTGTCGCCCACTGGCCGCAACGTGTTGGGCATTCGCGCGCAGCTGGGCTATGTGCAGGGCTACGGCGGGGCGGTGGCTCCGCCCAACAACCGCTTCTACTCCGGCGGCGAGGGCGAGTTGCGCGGCTTTGATGTTCGCGGCGCCATGCCTTACGGTTATGTTCCCAACCGCGTGAATGTGCAGTTGACCAATCCCGACGGAACATGCGTTCCGCGCGATCCGTCGCAGCCGCAGTTGGGCCAGTGCATTCAGGTGCCGGTTCCAATCTACGGCATAGCCTCCATTGGCGGCGACACCAATCTTACCTCCAATATCGAGTACCGGATTCCCCTTGCTGGTTCGCTAACTGTCTCGCTATTCGACGACTTCGGCATCGACACGGCCCTCAACAAAGGGCAGTTGAAGCAGAGTCCAGAGGGTTTTGCCACACTGACCGCTCCGCTCTATGGCTGCCCAGTTTATAACAACGGCGCATGCCAGGGCGGCATTTCCGGCTCGCTGGTTGGCTTCCAGAAGAATATTCGGCCCGTAGAGGGAACAAACTTTGTTCCGCGCATGTCCACCGGCGCCGAGATCTCGGTCATCATGCCGGTCCTCAACGCGCCTGTTCGCATTTTTTATGCCTATAACCCGCTGAGGCTGTATGAGAGGCCCTATTGCAACACCGTTGCCCTCGGAGGCAATGTGACCAGTTGTACCGCGCAACTGGTCACGCGCGATATGTTCCCGCCGGGCGGCGCGGGCGACTTCACCTACCAGGACGTGATCGCGGCTTACGGGGCGCGGGATACCTTCCGGGAGCCGCGCAAGACACTGCGGCTGACGATTTCAACAACCTTCTAGGCGAAAAGATTCTTCTGTCAAGGCAACAGGGCCGCTCATAGTGAGCGGCCCTGTTGCGTGTGCGCCATTCCCCGCCAGATGGTGATAGCAGACAATTACTTTCCCCGGCTCACAATGGAAGCATGAACAGCGAAGTTGAACGCGGCGTTTGCTTGTCATAGTCTGCCTGTTTTGAAACGGCCCCTCGTCTGTGATATATTTTTCTAGTGACAGCAGGATGCTTCTGCTTTTTCAAACTGTGTGCAAGCCCTCTCGATACACGGTTTTTTATGGCATCATGGACGCGTAGCTCAACTGGCAGAGCATTCGGCTCTTAACCGACAGGTTGTAGGTTCGATTCCTACCGCGTCCACCAAATAGATTCAATGACTTACACCTCTTCTCAGCTCCCTTAAAATCCTCAGAAATGCCCGACTGTGGGGACTTTTGTGGGTACCCCACATCAAAATGCTGCGTATCTGTGGGTGTTTCCGAGCAATGCGCCTCAGAATTGTTGGCAGCCTGAGCGTTTTTATCTTTTGCCGTAGCCTGCTTCCCGCCTGTCCGTTTGGCTCCATTCTGCAACCCATGTGGGGACTTTTGTGGGTACCCCTCGGCCTGTCCTGTTCCCTGGCTGGATTCTTCCACAGGTCGCCCCGTAACAATGGACTCCAGGGCGCGGCGCTTCGCTTCCATGCGGATGTGGCTATAGTGCGTGAGCATCTGTTTGGAGACGTGCCCGGCGATGTCCATAATCGTCTGGTCGCCCGCGCCGCTTTCGGCAAGGTCGGTGATCAGCGTGTGTCGGTTGTCGTGCCAGCGGCCTTTCACCTGGGCTTTCTTGCGCACGTTGTTCCATGCCGTTTTGAGGGTGGTGACGGGGCGTGTCGGGTCGCTCGGACTCGGTTTCCCGAAGGGGAAAACGTACCATTCGGCTTGAGGCGCTCCGAATTTCATCCGATACCAGTCGGAATACTCGGAGAAGACTTCCAAAAGAGTCGAGTTCAAGGGAATCGTGCGTCCCTCACCCGCTTCTGTCTTGCTCCGGCCCACGGTCAGATATTTCTTCGTGAAGTCGATTTGTCCCCAGGTCAATGTCTTGATCTCGGCATCGCGCATCCCGGCATTGAGTGCCAGCGACAATGCCGGGAAAATGTGCGGAGACCGGGCCTTTCGGGCCTCTTCCAGCATCCGGCCCTTTTCTGCTGGCGTGAAGGCTTTTCCCACTGTCTGGTGGACCTTCAGCTTGAGCATCTTTCTCTTGCGGAGCCGGATGCGGATCAAGTCGCCTGGATCGCCGAGGATGCGCAGCAAAAAACCGACTTCTTCGTTGACACTCTTTGGTGAGGCTTTTTCACTGAGGCGCGCATTCTGGTAGTGAATGACCGCCGCCTCGCTGAAATCAACCAGCATCTTGCTGCCAAGAATCCGCTTCAGATGATCGACTGCATATTCGGCAAAACGCGCCGACTGTGGCAGGCGCAACTTATAAGCATCGAAGTACTCGTCTGCCATATCACTGAATGTGCGAATTCGCTCCTGGCGGAGATCGACAAAATTATTGAAGCCCTCTTCCAGCTCGCGTTTGCGCTTCTGCTCGGCATTCTTGGCAACAGTCTTCGATGGGGATTTTGAAGATTCGCGGATGCGTCGTCCAGCAAACCAGAATTCGTACCACCAGATTTCACCGCGTCGGAAGAGACTCATGGGAATCGCTCCTGTTCTCCTGCTTACTCACTTTTTGCGGGGGAAGATGCTGATGAGGACGCGCGCCGGATGGTGCGCACATCCAGAAACATTTTTTGCGGGTGGTTTGCGGCGGCTCCTTCCAGCGGAAGAAAGCCGTAACGCGCATACCATCCTGCCTTGTCAGGGTATGCGTCAGTGATAATGCAGCGACAGCCGACTTCGTCGGCCACACGCAACGTAATCTTGAGGGCCTCTGAAAGCAGCGCGTGTCCGAGACCTCGACCGCTGAAGCGCTTGTCCACGGCCAGGCGTGCTAGCAGGACCAGAGGCAACTCATAGGGAGGCAAGCCGCGCACGTACTTCTTCGGAAACCGCTCGCGCGGAACGCTGGAGGTTGCCAGCGTGAAATAGCCTAGCACAGCGCGCGGCGCGGATTCTTCCAGCGCGACATAGGTTACGCCGATGGAGACCTTCTGCTGGTTGATCCACGCGTGACGATGCAAGTAATTGTTGAGCGGCGCGTCTCCACAATCGAAGCTCTCCACCTCGTCGAATTCTTCGAGACGGCGAATCGTGACAGCCAACTCAGTGCCTCATTGCCCGAAGCAGGGCTTCGGTTGGCTCGGCAGGCTTGCCGGTGGCAAGCACGACGAGGTTTTCCAACTCCGCAGGCGTCCAAGCGATCTCCGCCTGCGGTAGCGTAAGCTCCGGCGCAACGCGCTCCAGCCGGGGAAAGAGCAGTACCTTGCGCTCCCCGCTGGTGCTCTCGCTGACGATGCGGTGCCCGCTCTTGCGTTCGGAGACCGCCCAGCGAAAGAGCGCCAGAGCGTCGGCCAGGAAATCCGAGTTGCTGGCCATCTCCAGCTCGGCCTTGAGACGGCGCACCATCTGGTCTTCCGAGGGGGCCAGGTCGGCCTGGAACTTGATCTTCGGCGCTTTGGCCCGCGCATGAGTCTGGGACACCGCGCGTTTCGATTTCTCTTTGACAGTTGCAGGCATGGAAATACTCCTAAAGAAAGGATACTCCTTGTTGGGTGCAAATTCGAGTGTTTTCCGATTCACGTTTTTCTCCTTTCGTCATGGAGTACTTCAGCCTGTAAAAACTACCTGGTGTGTAAAATGTTCCCCTCATCCAAAGCGTTTAAGCCGGACGGCTCCTCGTTCCGATTGAGGTGCGACTCGCTGGCCTGGATCGTCTCCGCCGGAAGGCTGCGCCTGCTCCCACTGATTCAACTCTTCTTCGTCGTAGCGAACCAGCGAGCCGAACTTATGGTATTTCGGCCCCCTGTTCTCAAGACGCCACCGGCGCAAGGTGGCCAAGCTGATGCGCGTGCGTTCGGAAACTTGCAATTCGTTCAGAAATCGTTCGTTCATGATGGCTTTCACCTCCGTTGGGATTGTAGGAAGACTTCCTGTGCCGCGTTTGTTTCGAAAGCACAATGTCGATGGTGCTATGCCAGTGCCAGTTACCGGGAATGCTCATCGCAAAGCACGGATGCTTCCTTTTGCCAACCCTGCGCCTAAACCGCGCAGCTTGTCCAATAACTTTTTGGAAGTTGGCTGTAACCATTTGGAATAGACGCCTCGCGCGTTTTGGTAACCAAAATGCAATAAGAGTAGAACTGAAGAGATGGAAGGTTGAGGAGCGAAGTTAGAAAGCGCGATTTTTTCTCTTCGAAGATCGTGTTTCAGTCGTTTGGATTGGAGTCGCAAGAACTGACTTGCCTTGAAGAATCGTCGAGTTGTGCAAGGAGGTCTATGAGCGATGTTATCCCATCTGAAGATAAGCGACCTCGAACTGGTGGTCGCCCTGCACGAGGCAGGCAGTGTCACCGAGGCTGCCAAGCGTGTCGGCATCAGCGAGCCGGCGTTTTGCAAGCGCATACAACTCATCGAACGGCAAATCAATGTACGTCTCTTCGAAAGAGGCCACGATGGCGTGAAGACGACCGACGCCGGATTCGCTTTCATTGCCTATGCCACGGAGATCATCCACGCGTATCACCGCGCCATTCATGAAGCTCAGGAAGCCACACATGGTGAGCGATCCAGGCTGTGCATCGGCGTTTCGGCGTTCATGCCGCCGGAACTGATCGAGCTTTTGCGCTCAATTGAACTTCCGCTCTACCGTGATCTCGCCATTGAAATTGATACAGAGTATTCCGCCGAGTTGTTGACGCAACTTCAGCGGGGACACATCGATCTTGCTCTCGTCACTTCTCCACCGGAAATCGCTGCTATCACGACGCTCTGTCTTGCAATCAATTCATTTCGGATCGTCTTTCGTGAGGGGCACCCGCTTGCGGTGAAGCAGTCCGCGACGCTTGCTGAGATCGTGAAATATCCATGGGCGTTCTTCAATCGGAACATCCATCCATATCTGCATGATCTGATTCTTGAACAGGTGGCGAGTGAACAGAAACAGGCAACGATTATCCACCACGTCAGCCATGCAGGACAGGCCGCGGCTCTTTTGACGGATGATGCGTTGGTAGCCTGGCTGACTCCGACGGAAGCGATGCGCGCCGCCGACCATGGGCTTGCCAATCTTCCCTTGCTCGACGAGCACATTCGGCTGGAAACGCATCTGGCCACGCGGGCCGATAACAAGTCGCGGCTGGTCAGCGAATATGTGCGGCGTTTCGTAAAGCAAATGAATCTGCATCGTCCACCGGAGCAGTTGTCGTTGCCGATTACATAATTTGCGGTGTCCTTGAACTGGAGGCCGTCTGCTCTAGGAATTTCTTCCAGACTTTCATATGCTGCGCATAGCGGCTGATTTGTGCCTACCTTGCGGGTCAGAGACGGATTTCCGTCGAGGCTGAGCGCGAATAAATCTTGATACAGACAGATCGACTCAGATGCAGCGTGGTTCCAGATTGTAGAAAGTTTGGAAGAGATTTCGTCCCTCGATATGGGCGTTGAAGAGCTTGTTGAAAAACGCTTTGGAGATGCGAATTCTAACAAGTTCATGGGCCCAGCAGAGCAGCTCAGATCGTTGAATTATAATGAGTTCGCAAAGCATCATTAAGCCTTGCGGAATGGCAGCGCATGCGCCTCGAAGATCTTCAGCCCAACGCAGCGGTTCGGGGAGTTCTGCCGGACCAACTCGTAACAGTAGTCAACGTACAGTGGTTCGGCTCTCAAGCCTTGGAGTTGACCTACAAGGGGCCTTCTGGGCGCGTGGCCAATGAACTGCTGTATCGCCACGATGAGCCGCGCCTGGAGATCGTGGAACAAGGGCGTCCGTGGAGCTTCGACGGAGACGGCCGGTTATTTCGGCTGGTTTCTGAGGCGCATCGCATCCGTTTGGCCCATCTGTTCGACCCGGTTTTAGCCGTGCATACATCTCTTATTGAGCCGCTGCCTCACCAGATCACGGCTGTTTATGAGACAATGCTGCCCCGTCAACCACTCCGGTTCTTGCTTGCCGATGACCCAGGTGCTGGCAAAACGATCATGGCTGGATTGCTGATTAAAGAATTCATAGCGCGAGGTGACTTGCAGCGGTGTCTTATCGTTTGCCCCGGCAGCCTTGCCGAGCAATGGCAGGACGAGCTTTATAGCAAATTCCAGCTTCCCTTTGAAATTCTGACAAATGACAAGCTCGAAGCGGCACGCACAGGCAATTGGTTTCAGGAAAACAATCTCGTGATTGCTCGTCTCGACAAACTCGCGCGGAACGAAGATGTGCAACAGAAGTTGCAAGCGCCAGATTGCCAGTGGGATTTGATCGTTTGCGATGAGGCGCACAAGCTTTCAGCTACGATCTTCGGCGGCGAGATCAAGTACACCAAGCGTTACCACCTCGGGAAGCTTCTTTCCAGACTCACTCGTCACTTTCTTCTGATGACGGCAACTCCCCACAACGGCAAGGAAGAGGATTTCCAGCTCTTTATGGCGCTGCTCGATGGTGATCGATTCGAGGGGCGCTTTCGCGATGGAGTACACCAAGTTGATATATCGGACCTGATGCGCCGAATGGTGAAGGAGAATTTGCTTAAGTTTGACGGCACGCCACTTTTCCCAGAGCGAATCGCTTATACCGTTCCGTACAAACTTTCAAAGCAAGAGGCGCGGCTCTACAAGGAGGTCACCGAATACGTTCGTGAGGAGTTCAACAGAGCGGATGCCCTTGCTAACGACAAGCGGGCCGGAACCGTCGGCTTTGCCCTCACAATCCTCCAACGGCGACTTGCATCCTCTCCCGAGGCCATTTACCAGTCCCTTCACAGGCGCAGTGAGCGTCTGCAAAAGCGGCTGCGGGAACTTGAGATTCTGAGACGTGGGGCACAAGCTGAGGCCATTGCTGCCACAAGCCCAACCTTCGATGCCGACGACATAGAGGATTTTGATGAGGCTCCGGACGACGAGGTGCAGGCAACCGAGGAGACAATCCTCGATCAAGCGACCGCCGCGCGAACCATTGGCGAGTTGAAAGCCGAGATTGCCACCCTTGGCCGCCTTGAGGCGCTTGCGCTTGCCGTGCGCCGTAGCGGTGAAGACCGCAAATGGCGTGAACTTGCCAGCCTGCTTAATGAGATATTCTCGTCTGTGCCTAGTCCTCAAGAAAAACCAGCCGAGGCACCCGTCATTCCTGTGCCCACACCCTCGCCGCATCAAAAGCTTGTGATTTTCACTGAGCACCGCGACACACTGAGCTATCTCGAATCCCGCATCACAACCCTGCTGGGGCGCAAGGATGCCGTGGTCGTCATCCACGGTGGCATGGGGCGCGAGGAGCGCATAAAGGCGCAGGAATCCTTCAAACATGACCCGGTGGTGCAGGTGCTGGTTGCTACCGATGCCGCAGGGGAGGGCATCAATCTTCAGCGTGCCCACCTGATGGTGAATTACGACCTGCCATGGAATCCCAACCGGATTGAGCAGCGTTTCGGCCGCATTCACCGTATCGGGCAGACTGAGGTGTGTCATCTCTGGAATCTAATTGCCGAAGAAACACGTGAGGGGGATGTCTACTACACCCTGTTGAAGAAGCTGGAGCAGGCTCGCCAGGCACTCGGTGGCCAAGTCTTCGACGTGCTCGGCAAGATTCAGTTCGAGGGGCGTCCACTCCGTGACCTGCTGATTGAGGCCATTCGTTATGGTGAACGCCCTGAGATTCGCGCCAAACTGACGAAAGCCATCGCCAACGCTGTTGATCAAACCCAGCTTCAGAACTTGCTTGAAGAGCGTGCTCTGACGCATGACGTAATGGATGTAAGCCGTGTCGCTCGTATCCGGGAAGAAATGGAGCGAGCTGCCGCCCGCCGTCTGCAACCGTATTACATCGAGTCGTTCTTTCTCGAAGCCTTCAGCCAACTCGGAGGTACAGTCCGCCAGCGAGAGCCCCGGCGCTATGAGGTCACTCATGTACCTGCATTGGTGCGTAGCCGGGACAGATTGATCGGAAGGGGCGAGCCGGTGCTGCCGCGATACGAGCGGATCACCTTTGAGAAGGATCTGATTGCGCCGCAAGGCGAAGCGCTCGCTGCATTTATCTGCCCTGGTCACCCTTTGCTCGATGCCACCATTGACTTGACGCTGGAGCGCAACCGCGACCTGCTGCGGCGCGGTACAGTGCTCGTCGATGAGCAGGACCCCGGCGTTAAGCCCCGCGTCCTCTTCTACCTGGAACACTCTGTGCAGGACGCGAGTGTGCTTAAGAATGGCGACCGCCGCACCATCTCGAAGCAGATGCTCTATGTGGAGATGGAGGAGGCCGGGAATGCCCGGCACCTCCATTACGCGCCCTATCTTGACTACCGCCCTCTCCGCGATGGGGAACCCAGCGTCGAAGCGTTCTTTGCCCGTCCGGAGTTTTCCTGGATTACCCGTGAACTGGAGCAGAAGGCACTGGCCCACGCGATTGCCACCGTGGTTCCGGAACACCTGAAGGAGGTTCGTGACCGGCGCACAGTTTGGATCAACAAGACCCGCGCAGCGGTCAAAGACCGGCTCACCAAAGAAATTGGGTACTGGGACCACCGTGCTGAGGAGTTGAAGGTACATGAGCAAGCTGGCCGGCCCAACGCACGGCTCAATTCCCAGGAGGCCCGCCGGCGGGCGGACGATCTTCAAGGCCGCCTGCAAAAGCGCATGGAACAGCTTGATCTGGAATCTCAGGTCTCGGCGCTGCCGCCGGTCGCGCTTGGAGGCCTTGTGGTGGTACCGGCCGGTCTCCTGGCGCAGATGACCGGTCAGCCGCTGCTGGAATCCGCTCGGTGCGTAGACACGCAGGCAGCGGCAGCTAGCGCACGAGCCATCATCATGGACGTAGAGCGTAAACTTGGTTTTGAGCCGACTGACCGCGAATTCGACAAGCTTGGCTACGACATTGAGAGCCATGTGCCCGGCACAGGCCGACTGCGCTTTCTCGAAGTGAAGGGACGAATCTCGGGAGCCGCAACCATCACGGTCACCAAAAACGAGATTCTCTACTCGCTCAACAAGCCCGAGGACTTTATCCTGGCCATCGTTGAGTTCCTGCCAGGTAACGCGCACAAGGTTCATTATGTGCGCCAGCCCTTCAAGCGCGAGCCAGATTTCGGCGTCACGAGTGTGAATTACGACTTCTGCGAACTGCTCACGCGGGCAGAGAATCCAGCATAAAGGCAAAGATGATCCAACGAAAGAAGCTCATTGAAGTTGCGCTGCCGCTGGAGGCGATCAATATCGCCTCGGCGCGGGAGAAGTCGATCCGGCACGGGCACCCTAGCACGCTGCATCTGTGGTGGGCGCGGCGGCCGCTGGCGGCGGCGCGCGCGGTAATCTTTTCGCAAATGGTCGATGACCCTTCCAGCCATCCAGAGCTTTTCCCCACTGAGGATGCTCAGGAAACAGAGCGGCAGCGCATCTTTCGCATTCTGGAGAAGCTGGTTCTCTGGGAAAACACGACGAACGAAGTTGTACTCAACGAGGCTCGGCAGGAAATCTGGAAAAGCTGGCGCAGCACCTGCGAGGACAATCGAGATCATCCTCAGGCAGCCGAACTCTTCAATCCCGACAAACTGCCAGCCTTTCATGATCCCTTTGCCGGCGGTGGCGCGCTGCCGCTAGAAGCGCAGCGGTTGGGCCTGGAAAGCTATGCCAGCGACTTGAATCCGGTCGCGGTCACCATCAATAAGGCGATGATCGAGATTCCGCCCAGGTTTGCAGGACGCAAACCTGTCGGCCCCATTCCTGATGGTGAAAAGCAGATCAACATGGCGCGGGAGTGGCCCGGAGCCACCGGCCTTGCCGAAGATGTGCGCCGCTATGGCGCATGGATGCGGGCAGAGGCGGAAAAACGGATCGGCCATTTGTATCCAAAGGTCGAAATCACGGCAGAGATGGCGGAAGAACGGCCAGACCTGAAGCCGCTGGTCGGCCAGAAGCTCACGGTCATTGCGTGGCTCTGGGCGCGTACGGTCAAGAGTCCTGATCCAGCCTTTGCGGATGTGGATGTGCCTTTGGTTTCGACCTTCATCCTTTCCAGCAAAGCGGGCAAAGAAGCTCATGTCGAGCCAGTAGTAGAGGGGAGGGGCTATCGCTTTACGGTCAAGATGGGCAAACTTCCGAATGGTGCGCCCGACGGAACAAAGCTTTCGCGCGGCGCTAACTTTTTCTGCCTCATGTCTGGTGGCCCGATCCCATCCAGCCACATCTATAGCGAAGCGAATGCCGGGAGAATGGGGTCGCGTCTTCTGGCGGTAGTAGCTGAAGGGCCGCATGGTCGAATATACCTCGACCCTTTGGACGCACACGAAATCACTGCAAGGGAAGCAACCGCTGTTTGGAAGCCTGAGCTTTTAATGCCAGAAAATCCTCGCTGGTTTTCGCCACCACTCTATGGCTTGAAGAGTTATGGTGACCTGTTTACGTCGCGGCAGTTGGTGGCACTGAGTACTTTTTCTGATCTGGTGCAAGAAGCAATGGCCAAATGTCATCAAGATGCCATTGCATCAGGTATGCAGGATGATGGATGTGGCATTGATGCTGGTGGCTCAGGTACTATAGCCTATGCTCAAGCGATTAGTGTCTATTTAGGTTTTGTTGTTGATAAATGCAGCGATTATTGGTCTTCCGCCTGTTCTTGGCACTCGAGCAAAGAGCTTATTCGCAATACTTTTGGACGGCAAGCAATCCCAATGGTCTGGGATTATGTCGAGGCCAACCCGACTTGTGATTCCACAGGTAATTGGATGGCTATGGTGGATTGGACCGCAAAGGCTATTGCGACGCTGCCAGCTAGAGTTGGAGGATTTTCAACGCAAGCCGATGCTCAGACGCAACAGGTGTCACTGAACAAAATAATTTCATCTGACCCGCCGTATTACGACAACATTGGCTATGCAGACCTGTCGGATTTTTTCTACGTCTGGCTGCGTAGAACTTTGAAGCCAATCTTTCCATCCTTGTATTCCACGCTTGCGGTTCCAAAAGCTGAAGAGCTTGTTGCGACGCCGTATCGTCATGGAGGCAAGGAAAAAGCAGAAGCATTCTTCTTGGACGGGATGACCAGTGCAATCCACAATCTCGCCGTGCAGGCTCATCCGAATTTTCCTGTCACGATCTACTACGCATTCAAGCAAGCAGAGACAAACGAGAAAGACGGCACATCGAGCACGGGATGGGAGACATTCCTGGAAGCCGTGATCCAAGCTGGATTTGCCCTTACTGGCACATGGCCAATGCGCACGGAACTGAGCAATCGCATGATTAGCTCAGGTACGAATGCGCTCGCCTCCAGCATTGTTCTGGTTTGCCGCAAGCGTGAGGCCGATGCGCCAGACCTTACCCGCCGCGATTTTCTGAACGAGCTGAAGTCAGAAATGCCAAAAGCTCTGGCCAAGTTGCAGCGTAGCAATATCGCTCCTGTGGATTTGCAACAAGCGGCCATCGGCCCTGGCATGGCGATTTACAGCCGCTACTCCAAGGTAGTGAATGCCGCTGGCGATGCAATGCCAGTGAAAGAAGCCCTGGCGCTCATCAATGAGACGCTCGACGATGTGCTTGCTGAGCAGGAAGGCGGCTTCGACAGCGATACCCGCTGGGCCGTGGCATGGTTTGAGCAATCAGGTTTTGAGCCAGGCGAGTACGGCGTGGCAGAAACACTCTCGAAGGCCAAGAACACCAGCGTTGCTGGCATGGTCGGCGCAAAGTTCCTTGAATCCGAAGGCGGCAAGGTGCGTCTGCTCCGGCCGAACGAGCTACCGAAAGACTGGAATCCTGCAACCGACCAGCGCCTTACAGCGTGGGAAGTGGTGCATCAGCTTATCCGCGTGCTGGAGGCTGGCGGCGAAAGCGCGGCAGCCGATCTGGTAGCCAAACTGGGCAGCAAGGCCGAGTCTGCTCGCGAACTGGCTTACCGCCTGTATACCATCTGCGAGCGCAAGAAGCGCGCGCCCGAGGCGCTCAGCTATAACGCACTGGTGCAAAGCTGGCCGGAGATTAACCGCTTGGCAGCCGACGCCGCCAAGCATGTTGTACCACTGCGCGAAGGCGAACTCTTTAGTTAGGACAAGACGATGGCGACTACGAATTACGACCGTGTGGCGAAGGTCATGGAACTGTTGAAGGCTGGCCTGCAACCCTTTGTTGAACGCGAGATGAAGGACCAGCACAAGCAGCTTTGGTTGCAGGAAGTACGCGCTTCGGTAGCAGATACGCAGGCGCATCTCTTCACAGGCACTGCGGAGCCGGAGTGGGACGCGGCGAGCTTGCTGGCAGTGATGTGGAACCAGTGGGAGAAGGTCTTTCGCCGGACGCTGGGGCGCACCGAACGGTCAATCATCAGTGAACTGCGCGAGGTTCGCAATAAATGGGCGCACCAAAACGCATTTTCGAGTGACGATGCTTACCGCGCGCTCGACTCAGCCGAGCGCCTGTTGACAGCGGTCTCGGCAACGCCGCAAGCGGAAGAGATTGAGAAGATGAAAACGGATCTCTTGCGGGTCCGCTACGACGAACAGGCGAGAACCGAAAAACGGAAGTCGGCGAGCACGGCCATTGAAGGTGCTGTGTCGGCCAACCTGAAACCCTGGCGCGAAGTTGTGACTCCGCATAAGGATGTGGCCAGCGGCCGTTATCAGCAGGCCGAGTTTGCCGCTGATCTTTGGCAGGTATACCTAGGTGAGGGCACGGACGAGTACAGAAACCCAGTGGAGTTCTTTCGCCGGACTTATCTGACAGAGAGCCTGAAGCGGATGCTGGTGGGTGCGGTGCGGCGCATTTCCGGCCAGGGCGGCGACCCTGTGGTGCAATTGCAAACCAACTTCGGTGGCGGCAAGACGCACTCAATGCTGGCGCTTTTTCACCTATTCTCTGGTGCAAAGCCGAGTGAATTGTTGGGCGTTGATGCCGTGTTGCACGAAGCAGAGATCGACAAGTTACCGGCAGTTAAGCGCGTGGTGCTGGTGGGCAACAAGATTTCACCCGGCAATCCTGTAAAGAAGGCGGATGGGACGATTGTCCGCACGCTTTGGGGAGAGCTGGCTTGGCAGCTTGGTGGAAAGAAGGCTTTCGAGCGTGTGCGTGCCGACGATGAGAGAGCGACAAACCCCGGTGATGCTTTGCGTGAGTTGTTCAACGAGTACGGACCCTGCCTGATCCTGATTGACGAGTGGGTAGCGTATGCTCGCCAGCTCCACGATCAGGGTGATTTACCAGCAGGCGATTTCGAGACCCAGTTTACCTTCGCTCAAGCGCTGACCGAGTCGGCAAAACTGGTCAACAATTGTTTATTGGTAATCAGCTTGCCGGCTTCGGACACGACGGGTTCGCCACATACCCAGGCAGACGATGTGGAAGTCGGTGGCCAGCGAGGGCGCGAGGCACTGGATCGGCTGCGGAACGTGGTGGGCCGCGTTGAGTCTTCCTGGAAGCCTGCGAGCGCCGAAGAAGGCTTCGAGATTGTGCGGCGGCGGTTGTTTGAGCCGCTAATCGACCAAGCGCAATTCAAGGATCGCGATGTGGTGGCGCGGGCTTTTGCCGAACTGTATCGGACCAATGAGCAGGAGTTTCCGCCCGACTGCCGCAATGCTGACTACGAAAAGCGGATCAAGGCAGCTTATCCGATCCATCCTGAGATATTCGACCGGCTGTACACGGATTGGTCCACGCTGGTGAAATTCCAGCGCACACGTGGTGTGTTGCGGCTGATGGCAGCGGTGATTCACAGCCTTTGGGAGAAGGGCGACAAAAACCCGCTGATTTTGCCGGCCAACATTTCGATCGATGATCCTCGCGTGCAATTCGAACTGACGCGCTATCTCTCAGACAACTGGACTCCGATTATCGAAAAGGATGTAGATGGCCCCAGTTCTTTGCCGTTGCGGCAGGATGGAGAACTGCCGAATCTCGGCAAGTTTGCAGCATGCCGTCGTGTGGCTCGAACGATCTACCTTGGCTCAGCGCCTACGGCGAATGCCGCAAATCTTGGCATTGAGGATAGGCAGATCAAGCTTGGTTGCGTGATGCCAGGGGAGTCTCCGGCAGTATTTGGCGATGCCCTGCGGAGGCTTGCAAGCGCTGCAACGTACCTTTACCAGGACGGGCCGCGCTACTGGTATTCGACTCAACCCACGGTCACGAAGCTCGCCGAAGACCGCGCTGAGCAACTGAACCGCGATACGTCAGGCAAGGTGGCGAATGAGCTGGAGAAGCGAGTTCGGGAAAACCTGCGCAGTAAGGGCGACTTCAAGCGCATTCACCCGTTTCCTGGAATAAGCGCTGATGTTCCTGACGATTTGGATACGCGGCTCGTGGTACTCAGCGTGGACTACGCCTATTCCAAGGAACCGGACAGTGCCGCTGAAACTGCTGCCAAGGAGATTTTTGAGACGCGTGGGTCAGCGCCGCGCATATACAGGAACACGCTTATCTTTCTTGCTGCCGACAAAACCAGGCTACAGGAGTTGGATGAGGCTGCCCGAAAGTTTCTGGCCTGGGAGTCCATCCTAGCCGAAAAGGAAAAGCTTGACCTCTCACCACATCAGGTGAAGCAGGCTGAAACACAATTCGAGGCGGCTAACGGCGCTGTGACCGCCCGGCTCCCGGAAACCTATCAGTGGCTCCTGGTGCCAACACAGGAGAAACCGCAGTCTTCAGTTACATGGAAGGCAATCCGTCTGACCGGAACGGACCCACTTGCCGAACGTGCCAGCAAGAAGTTGAAGAACGATGAATCTTTGCTAGTTACATTCGGCGCATCGCGGCTTCGCATGGAGATGGATCGAGTTCCGTTGTGGCGTGGCAATTGCGTCTCGATCCGCCAACTGGTTGAGGATTTCTGCCGTTATCTTTACTTGCCACGGTTACAAAGCCCCGCGATTTTAGTGGGTGCTATCCAATCGGGATTGGCGTTGCTGACGTGGGAAAAGGATGCCTTTGCTTACGCCGAGAGCTTCGATGAAGCTAAACAGCGATACCGCGGTCTTCAGTATGGTGGTCAATTTTCTATCACGGAAAACGATGCCGGTTTTTTGGTTCGCCCAGAAATAGCTCGTCAGCAGATCGACGCAGAGACAGCGCCACAAGTTCCTTCCGACGCAGGTCCTGATAGGTCAGTAGTCCCTTTGATTGAAGCGGATAAATTCCAGCCGGAGTCCTTGAAACCAGTACAACCACCAAAGCCTAAGCGTTATCACGGCACGGTTGTACTTGATTCTGCGCGAGTTGGACGTGATGCCAGCAGAATTGCCGATGAGGTGATTACACATCTCGTCGGGCTGGTTGGATCGAATGTGAAAATCATTCTGGAAATAGACGCAGAAGTTTCCGCAGGCGTACCAGACAATGTGGTGCGGACTGTGACAGAGAACAGTCGGACGCTGAAGTTCGAGAGCAATAGCGGGTTTGAAAATGAGTAGGTGGAGCGTAAGATCCGAACGCGTAATCGAGAATCTTTTCGCCGGTTATCTGGCCCCAGCTTCCGCCACATGGTTGTGCTCGGCCGCATATTGATTCGGTCTCATGGCCGTCGGGTGGGCCAGAAATGGCCTCCCGCTAAAGCGGGAGCGCAAATGAGGGCGGGAAGACGGGCAACGGGCATAAAAATACGGAGCCTGTGGTTTCAGGCTCCGCGCGAGGCTTTCTGGTTATTGACGGTTACGCGGCTACTGCCTTCTTGACGATCTTGGCTGGCGGCGTCGGCGTGACCTTCTTTGTGGCCTTCGCCTTTTCCTTCGCGGCGAACTCTTGTTTGATCTTGGCCGTGATTGCGGCCACGTCCACCTTGTAGTAGTCGGCGGCATCGCGCAGGGTTTTGCCGGGATCGTTGGGAGAGTACGTCGTTTGCAGAATGGCCACTTCAACCAACAGGCGTCCTAGTGTGCCTTCGTCGGACTTGCGAAGAAAGGACGCAAGCAACTTGGCCGGGGTGTCGGCAGTGCTGGTTGGTTTGGCGATGCCGTGCTGGCGCAATACGATGGCCAATCGGCGGTCGTCTAAGACGGCGGCGAGACGCTCGACCACAAACAACAGGTCGCGTTTCATCAGGCGCACGGGAACCGCATCGCCGATGGCCTTCAATACGCGCAACCCCGTAGTCTGCGCCATCGCCTCCTCGCGGCGGCGCTTTTCCTGTTCGGCCTTGATGACTGCATCGGCGGTCGTCCGCTGCTTGCGGGCGTGATGAATGGGGCAATCGGGATTCGAGCAGATGCGCCTCAACTCGCCCTTCTCACTGCCTTCGGTAACGATGGCCTCGGTGGTGAACTTGCAGGTCTTGTACTCCGGCCAGTCGCGCTGTTTCGGATTCGTCGGCTTCTCACTGCGAATCTCGACATACTTGTTGCGCGGGACGGCGGCGCTGCTGTCCTTCGTTGGTCCGTAGGCAGTGCTAATCTGAACCAGCTTCGGCTTGGCTGCAATGGTCTGGCGAACGTGCGCATCGACCTTTAAGGCATAGCATTTTGGATCGGAGCACGAATCATGCTGCGCTGCGATGCCCTCGAACAAAAGGACATTGTGGCCGGTGCGCTTCGGGCAATCGACACACGCGCCAGCCTCGGGCACAAGTACGGCGTCTTTCTTCGAGAACGGCGCGGCGGCAAGCTCCAACAAGATGTTGTGCTCAATCCACTGTTGCAGGTTGCGCACGGGAAGCAAGATGCGCTTTGACTTACTGCCGCTGGTGTACTGCTCCTGATAGCAAGCGGCAAGCGCTTCTTCCTGCTGCTCGGGTTGCAACTTGGCCAGCAAGAGCGCATGGCCCAAGCCGATCTCGTCTTGCGTGAATGCTTCCACTACGGCAGGGACAAGCTCGACCAATTTCAATCGGGCGAGTATAAATGCAGAAGCCTTGCCAACTTTGGCGGCAATCTGTTCGACGCTGTACTTTGGCTCGTCGAGCGCCAAAAGCCGGGCGTAGCCGTTCGCCTCTTCCATCGGATGCACATCGCGCCTTTGCAGGTTTTCAACGATGCTGGTTTCGAGCGCCTGGGCGTCGGTCAATTCGACAATGCGGACCGGCGCGGTTTCGAGTCCGGACAGTTGCGCCGCGCGATAGCGCCGCGCTCCGGCCACGATCTCGAAGTGCTGGCCCACGGGCCGCACGACAAGCGGTGCAAGAATGCCTTGCGTTTTGATGGACTCGGCCAACTCATTGAGAGCGGCTGCGTCAAAACTGCGGCGGGGATTGTTAGGTGACTCAGTAAGGCTGTCGAGCGGCAGGTCGCGATATTCAGATTGAACTTCAGTCGTCATTGCAAAATCTCCTTTGAGGTTGTCCAGCGTGAAGGCGTGGGCGGGCCGCGAAGCCCGCCCGAAGAGTTGCGGGTTAGCGGCTGCGCAGGAAGGTTTCAAAGAAACCTTGTGCGCGGAGATTCTTGTCCCACAAACGGGCGAAGCTCTCGTGTTCGTGGAAAAGGTCGGAATAGAAAATGTAGTTTTTGGCGTCACGGGTACGGGAATACTGCTCCACGCCCGCGTAGTCGTTGCGGAAGTAAAACGGAGTCATCATCCATCCCATGCCAAGCGGATTGGTCAACTCGAAACACATTTCCGGGTCGCGCATCAGGTCGCCGTTCTGTTCGCCGTAGTGCGCAACGGAGAGCGCCGGAGCATTGAGCGGGCCGGGTTCCGGCGTGGCCTCGATTACAAGCGCCATATAAGGCGGGTTTTCGATCTTGAGATAGAGCGTGGGCCGGTAACCTCCGGCCCGCTCAAGAATGCGAAGAATGGTCTTCACTACGCCACCTCCGCAACGGCCTCATTCTCCTGGACTGTTTCGTCCGTGAGAATGGCGTCCAGAATTACTGCGGAAGTGCGCTGGATAACTTCAAGGCTTTCGGCCAACAGCGCTGCGTTTCCTGCGTACATCTGAATGTAGTCGCTTGAACTTTTTCCCATCTCCAAGCCCACGGCCTGACCCACAATGAAGGCCACGGCTTCGGCTTCTGTCTCGCGCACGGTTTGGGTGGTGATAGTGCGACGGGTGGATTTGTGCAAAAGTTCATGAGCCGTTTCGTGGACCAAACTGACTAGCGCCTCCGCATCGGACTGTCCGGGCAGCAAGACAATCTTTCCGCCGTAGCTCACTCCAAGAGCGGGCGCGATGTTCTCGTTGTATTCAAGGGTGATATTCTGTTGCGCCAGAAACTCGATGAGCCGGTCCCGGTGCTCGCCCACGTCGCCGGTGATGTTCTGCTCGAACTGGGGAAGGTCTTCGCCAGTGGTTTGTTGGATGTCGAAGACATGTACAACCCTGAATCCGATCAATACTGGCTGCGGTTTGGCGCTGCCGTCTGTTCTGCTGCTCTGGTCAGCTTCGTCTTGTCTGCGCCGGTGTCCGATCATGGGCGCAAGAATCGGAATGCCTTTCTCGCCCCGCTTCACGAAACGGCCCAACTCATTCCATGTGCGAATACCTGCTACGTGTGTAGCGTCGGGACGGGCGCGAACAATGGATAAAATGTTGGAAAAGCTGTAGGCATGAAACCGCGCCATCGCGGCCAGATACGCGGTCAATGTTTCGCTCTTGCCCGCCTCAAGCTGCTGGATGAGAAAATCCACGGCTTGCTTGATAAGTTGCTGCGTGGGGTTGTCCTTTTGGCTGGTGCGCTGCTGATAGGGCGAATCGCTGCGAGTGCGTAGCGACGCATTTTTGCTGTGCGGCGCGGTGTGGCTTCTGCCGCTGTTGCCGTTGCTGTTGTGGTTGCTATTGAAATTCATGTTTTTGTTCTCCTTTTCCGCCGAAACCGGCTGAGCGTCTTTCTCACCCACGGCTGGGAAGCGCGAAGACGGTTGGCGGAAAAGGGACAAACGCAGCGCACGACGGTGGGAGTCCGGAGGGAAAAGCGCGGTCAGTGACAAACACGCACTTTGTTTGGCACGCAGCCGCGCTCCGAACGGACGGAGAAGGCCCGTTCAGCGCACGGCTTTATCGTGCGCTGGGCCGTCCACCTGAGGGCGCGAAGTGGAATGAAAGGAACAACCTGCTACGAATTCAGCGGCCCCGCCAGGGACGGCTATCGCAGGTTGTCACCGTGAAAGAGATTTTTCACGTATTCGCATATTTGTGTAATTGTGCCTAATATAATCAACAATTTACAGATTCAACAGTATGCGTAAATTATTAATTCAAGATCATTTGTAGCTACTTCAGCCTGCGCCTTTTCCTCAGAGCTCCAAAATATATTCGCTTTTTGTTCACCATGGATTACAATGGGATTTTCCGACCACTTCGTCGTTTCGTATTCTTTCGGCAAGAAAGAGGAAAACTTCATGGATGCTGTCGCACTTACTCAAACGGTCAGCGAAGATGCCGTGCTGCGCCGCGTGAGCCGACATCATTTGGACGGCAAGAAAGAGAATATCTGTGCGCCCGTGCATACGAGCAAAGGCAGGAATATTCTCCGCGGAGTGAATATGAATATTGGGCATACGCAGTGCTTACTACAACCGCTCTTGACGATCTTCAACAACACAGCGTTCGAGCTTGGGGCGTTCTCGTTGTTTAGGGAGAGTTGCGTACGATTGGGGTAGTACAGGAATGTGTTCATGGACACGCTCGTAGCCAAAACGGAATCCACAGAGCTTTTTGCGAAGAGATTCAAGGCGTTGACCGGTAATGCGCCCTTCCCTTGGCAGGAATCTTTATTTCTGTGGTTTCTGTCTGAAAGATTTCCTGATAATGTCAGTCTGCCGACCGGAACCGGGAAAACATCCATTATGGTCATCTGGCTTCTCGCATTCGCAGAGAAGCTTCCGGTGGATTCAAGGCAAAATCCCATCCCCCGGCGTCTGATCTGGGTTGTCAACCGCCGCGTGGTCGTCGATCAGGCAACGAGTGAAGCGGAACAACTCAGGCAGCGGCTGAACGACCCGGCAATTGAGGAACTGGAGCCGATTCGCAGCGCCTTGAGAAAGTTATCCGCAGGGAACTCCGATGAGCTCCTGGGCATCAGCACTCTGCGGGGGCAATTTGAGGACAACGCCGAATGGCGCAACGATCCTTCACGACCTGCGGTGATCGTCGGCACAGTCGATATGATTGGCAGCCGGTTGCTGTTTTCCGGCTATGGCGCTGGGTTCAAGACAAAACCTCTTCATGCCGGATTTCTTGGGCAGGATGCACTGCTTGTCCACGACGAAGCCCACCTGGAACCCGCGTTTCAGGAGTTGCTCATCGCTATCCGCGACGAACAGAAACGCTGCGGGGAGTTCGGCAAGTTCCATGTCATGGCGTTGTCGGCTACATCGCGGAAGGCTAACTCCGAAGCGGATTCTTTCGGGCTGACGAAGGAGGAAAGATTTCCTCCAGACGAAATACCTGACCCGCCGGAGAAACCACTTCAGGTCATTAGGCGTCGGCTAAGCGCGAAGAAAACAATCTGCCTGCACGAAAACAAGGACGCAGGAAAACTGGCGGACGAGATCGCTGCTCAGTCTCTGAAATTCAAAGACAAAAGCTGTGCTGTATTGGTGTTCGTACAAAAAATTGAGGACGTCAGGAAGATTGCGGGAAAGATCGCGAAGAAGTTAAAGGATGAAAAACGGGTGCAGCAGCTTACAGGCACGCTGCGAGGTTTGGAGAGAGACAAGCTGGTATCGGAAGACGCTACCTTTCGACGCTTCCTGCCAGGTGCGAAGACAGATGGCGCTACCGTCTACCTCGTTTGCACGTCTGCCGGTGAAGTGGGCGTAAACATCTCGGCGGACCATCTTGTTTGCGATCTCTCCACATTTGATAGCATGGTTCAGCGGTTTGGCCGCGTGAACCGTTTTGGAGACCGCAAGGACACTCAGATTCATATTTTTTATCCGGCGGAATTCAAGAAAGACGACGATCTCGACAATCGGCGAAAAAAGACTTTTGAGTTACTGAATGGTCTACAGGGCGATGCCAGCCCAAGGGCACTCGGCGGATTAGCCCCCAATGAATGCCATGCCGCGTTCGCTCCAATACCCACGATTCTCCCCACTTCCGACATTGTGTTCGATTCCTGGGCGCTCACTACGATCAGGGGAAAACTTCCCGGCCGTCCACCGGTTGCACCGTATCTGCATGGACTGAGCAATGAACTGCCGGAAACGCATGTGGCCTGGCGTGAGGAGGTGGATGTTATCACGGAAGAGTTGTCGAAACAATATCCGCCAGAAAATATGCTGGAAGACTATCCGCTGAAGCCGCACGAATTGTTGCGGGATCGCAGCTTCCGCGTCCTGAACGGCCTCAAGAAACTCGCAAAACGAAACTCTGAAGCTCCGGTCTGGTTGCTGGCGGACGACGGTAGCGTTGAGCGGTCAACTCTGAAGGAGTTGACCGAAGACAATAAAAAGGACCGGATCGACTACAAAACGATCCTGCTTCCTCCCTCGGTCGGCGGATTGAGCAAAGGCTTGTTGGATGGCGATTCGGATAGCGATCAGGATACAAACTATGATGTAGCGGATGAATGGCAGGATGAGAAGGGCAGATCGCGTCGTATTCGTGCTTGGGACGGCGATCCTCAGTTGATGGAAAAGATCAAGGGTATGCGGCTCATTCGCACTATCGACACTGAACCAACGGCTGACAACGGCTTGGAAGAGAACGAAGTGGCTGGCCGCAGATATTGGCACTGGTACGAACTGCCGAAATGGGCTGATAACGACGGCTCAGAGAGCGGAGCAGGGGCGGTACGGTGGCAGATCCATACAGATGATGTAGTCCGTAACGCCACTCAAATCGTTGAGGAGTTGCCGCTCCCGGATGAACTGCGAAAAGCGATTGTCATCGCGGCGCGCTTTCACGATTACGGGAAACGGAGACTCTTGTTTCAAACAATCGTCGGCAACACGGATAGCAATATCCTGCTCGCAAAGTCTGGACGAAAGGAACAGTCTTACAGCCCGAATGAGCACTACCGGCATGAGTTTGCTTCGCTGATGGATGCCCGGCATGAGTTTCAGGTTGGAGCAGAGTTTCGTGAGTTGAGCCAAGACCTGAAAGAATTGGTCCTTCATCTGGTTGCGGCGCATCACGGACGCGGACGCCCGCACTTCCCAGCAAAAGAAGCCTACGATCCGGAGGCGACCGAGAAAGATATTTCCATTGCCGCCGCCCAGGTGCCGCCGCGTTTCGCCAGGTTGCAACGCAAATATGGGCGCTGGGGATTGGCTTATCTTGAATCCTTACTCCGCGCCGCCGATTACGCTGCAAGCGCAAATCCATCGGCTATCTGGAAGGGCAACCAGTGAGTATCTGCATCAATACGGACCCAACCAATCCCGGCCAATTCTTCGCTTGCTGCGGCTTGCTGGAACTGGCAGATCGCCTATGGGGAGGCGCGGAAGGATGGTTTGAGGCCAGCACATTCTGTATACGAACCGAGGAACCAGGGGCTTCATTACCGGACCTCCTGGTGGCCGCACAAGAGGTGCGTTTGTCAGAATATGGTGGAGCATCGCCCGATGAGGATACGGGCGAAAGTGAGGATGATCTGGATGACGAAGTCGAATCCATTACTATCGTCTCGCCTATCTCTCTCCGTCTGGATTGGTGGGAGGACAAAACTATTAAGCCATGGGCCGGTTCTATGAACGCGCGCAAAATATTTCTGGCAATGTGTAATGCGATCGACCCCCAAAGTGCTGCTCCGTTTAGTCAAAGCGAAGTTGTCTTCGATGCACAAGCATCTGAATTGGCCAACGCCAACAGCAAGAAAGGTAAGAGTGCGAAGAAGCGCGAGCCTTTCTACTTTGACGGTCAGCGAGGTGCCAGCGCTTGGTCCATCGACGTAGGGTTTTCAACGGATTCGTTGAAGTTGAATACACTTTCCCATCCCGTTGTGGAGTCAATGTGTTTCGTGGGTTTGCAAAGATGCAGGCCGAGACCAACTCAACAATCACGTATCTTCGATTACTTTACATGGCGCATTCCCGTTTCTATTTCGATTGTGCCGGCAGCGGTGTCTGGACTTATTGGAGACGGTGATCAATACCGCTTTGCAAATAAATTTCGCACCGATCAGAAAAAGCACAAGGCATTCATGCCCGCAATACGCATTTCGAGGAGCTCATTATGAACGATCTGTTGGAGAAGTATGATTCCTGGCTTAAGGACGACGGACCAGCAGCCCTGGTTATCCGTGAATATCTTATGCCTGTCGAGGGACCAGATGGAGTTCTATTTCCCGCCACCTTTGCTGCCAGCGAAGACAAGACGTTCAAAGGCGGCTACAACATCGACACGTTCACAGACGGCAAAAACATCTGCCTGATCGACAGTGTAGGATCACAAGCAAATCGGATTGAGCCGCTGTTTGCTCGGCAACAATACGCGGGTCTTGTACCTCAGATTGTGATCGAAGCCGGCACGAAGAGTGTCAACCTACTCAATGCCGGGCATCGGGCGGGGGATGCCATTGTTCGTTGTTCTGCATTGCAGCAGGAACTGCGAGACGCATTCCATGAGTTGCAGCAGAAGGGTAACGCCGAACCGCTGGCAAAGATCGCGCCAACCTCAATCGTATTTGGTGCCTGGGATTCTCGTGACACGCAAGCCAAACTGCCGCGTCTGATTGCTTCGACGATCCGCGCCTTCGACGTGCGCGAGCTTAACCGGTCAGCAACCTATGTGCCGCCTGTGGATTATATAGCCGAAAAGTTGATCGAAGAGACAGACAGCGCAAGCATGGGTACAGAAAAAGATCCCAATTCTAAGCGTGGGTTTCTACACGCCTTGGCCTCCTGGAAACACGGAGGCGTGATTGCCACAGGAGGGATTCGCCGCGATGCGTCGCTGCACCTTGCGGCATTGCGGCTTCTGGCCGTGGATGAGGGCAAACAACTGCAAGATAAACTGCCTCTGATGAGATATATTCTCGGTCTTGCCTTGACGGCGTTTACCTATTCTCCTTCCGGCTATCTTCGCCAGGGCTGTAACCTTGTCCTCGATCCAGATAAGCATCCAGAGTTTTCCGAGGTACATGGAGACGGACACCGCGTCCGGGCTACAGTAACCCATGACGATGCACTTGATTATGCCAAAGCCGCCGCCTTGGAATTCGGCGTTGGAAAGAACAGCACAGTTCAGTTCGATAAGGAGAAGGCTAAGGCGGACATCAGCGAAGAATCGGGAAAGAGTAAGAAAAAAAAGAGCACAAAAACCGTCGAGGCAGAAGAGTAAACGGAGAACGTTATGTGCGCATACTTCTGCCTATCCATTCGATTTCTCGATCCGGTATTCCACGGACGCCGCGATGGGAACCAGCCGGAGTGGCCTCCCTCGCCCTTGCGTGTCTTTCAGATGTTGGTAGCAGCCTCTGCAAGGCGGCGCGGTGTGCGTGACTTCGCGGCACTGCGATGGTTGGAGCAAGAACCAGCGCCCGTCGTGATCGCTCCAGTTGCCGTCGTCGCAAGCCATAGCTATCGCCTCTCTGTGCCAAACAATGCAATGGACATTGTTGCCAGAGCTTGGGTGCGTAGCAACGATTCCAACTCTGGCGATGCGAATCCAGCGACACACCGCACTATGAAAAGTATCCGTCCAGTGCTGATGACGAGTGGCGACGCAGTGCATTATCTTTGGCTTCTTGCTGAACCGGCCGACGAGGCGACTCGCGCACATGTGGAAACACTGTGCGACGTGGCGCGTAGTGTCGTCGCGCTAGGTTGGGGCGTTGATCTGGCAATTGGTCACGGAGCGATGCTGTCGAATGACGAGACCAACTCTCTGCGAGGGGAGCGCTGGCTCCCTTCGCGAGGAGAGACGGACAATGTGCTGCGTTTACCAAGACTAGGCACTCTCGATGCGTTGGAGAATCGACATACAAAGTTTCTCAATCGTATCGGTTCCGGTGGTTTTACTCCGCCGCCTGCATTGACCGCCTATGAAACGGCGACGTACCGGCGAGCATCTGATGTCAATCGGAAGCCTGTAGCGGCGTTTGCGCTGCGAAAGCACGATGGCAGCGGCGGCTTCTGCGCCTTTGATACAGTTCAGCGTGGACTTACTGTTGCCGGGATGCTGCGTCATGCGACTGGGCTGGCAGCGCTGCATGCCGGCTGGCCTGAAGATTCCATCAATACCTGCATTCTCGGTCATGGCGAAGCGAAAGGAGCCAGGCACGTTACAGTCGGGGCACAGCGATTTGCGTATTTACCGCTGCCGAGCATCGAATTTCGAGGTCAGGGCAAAGCCCGCATAGTTGGCAGTATTCGGCGCGTGCTTTTGGCTACACTCACAGACGGTTATGAAAACGAGATCGCTTGGTCGCGGCGCGCCATGCCGGGTCAAATTCTCATAGACGAAGGCACGCATCAGCCAGTAGCCGAGCTCTCGATGCTTCCTGCGAACGACGGAATTGTCAATAATTATGTTCAACCATCCTCCACATGGGCGACGGTCACGCCTGTCGTCTTGCCTGGCTATGACGATCCGGCTCATTATCGCCGACGCCTGAAGCGTGGAACCGAAGCTGATGAACAGAAGAACTTGTTGGATAAGCTGTATAGCCGCACTGAAGCCCTGCTGCGCAAAGCCATAACGCAAGCCGGTCTTTCACAGGAGTTGGCCGATCACGCCAACCTTGAATGGCGAAAGGTCGGATTCTGGGCGGGCGCAGAAATGGCAGATCGATATGGAGTCCCTCAGCATCTCAAGTGTTTTCCGCGCTTTCATGTCAGAATCCAATGGCGTAACGCACAGAACAAGCCTGTCAGCATTCCAGGGCCTATATGCCTTGGTGGCGGTCGCTTTTATGGGCTGGGCCTCTTTGCAGCAGCGGAATAGGAGCCTTCAAATATGCGCAGTTCTTACCTGGTCTGTTATGACATTGCCGACGAAAAGCGGCTGAGGCAGGTCTTCAAGCTGATGCGCGGCTTTGGGGATCATCTTCAGTTCTCTGTTTTTGAGTGCCAGTTAACAGCGTCGGACCTTGTGCGCTGTCGGGAAGCCCTGCGCACAATTATTCACCATGACGACGATCAAGTCCTCTTTGTTAATCTCGGGCCATCAGAAGGACGTGGGGATCGAGTCATCACCGCTCTGGGAAAACCGTACACAAACCTGGACAGCCCCTGCATTGTTGTCTGATTCACATTGTTGTCTGATTCACATTGTTGCCGAAAGGAGTTTCTCTCGTGTCCGCTGAGGCTCAACGTATCCAACCCGTCCGTGTTGATGAGGACTTGGTCCATCATCTTAAACTAAAGTTGCCTGACCTTCTGCCAGCGCGCATGTTGAACGAGTTTGTCTACTGTCCAAGGCTTTTCTTCTACGAGTGGGTGGAGGGAGTTTTCGAAAGTAGTTCTGACACGCTGGATGGCCAGGCCAAACACACGCGGGTTGATTCCGGCCCCAGCGCAATGCCCACAGCCGCAGAGGTGAATGGCGAGACGATACACTCGCGCTCGGTAACTTTATCGAGTGATCGTGTCGGCCTGACTGCCAAACTTGACCTGATAGAAAACGATGCCAGCGCTACCGATGGAAAGTCTGTGCGGCCGGTAGATTACAAGCGAGGCAAGCCGCGCGATGTCGATGGCGTGCCCACTCCCTGGCCTTCGGACCGTATTCAAATTGCTGCGCAAGCTCTTGTTCTGCGTGATAACGGGTATTCCTGCGATGAAGGTATCCTTTACTATGCCGCCACAAAGCAGCGTGTGCGAATCGTGATCGATGATGCGCTTATCGCCGAAACCGAAGAACTTATCGAGCAGGCGCGGCAGGCGGCAGTAAGTGACCAGATTCCCGAGCCGCTCACGGATAGCCCTAAATGTCCGCGTTGCTCTCTGGTCGGAATCTGCCTTCCAGACGAAACCAATGCACTGCGCGCACGAGCGCTCCGATTCGAAGAACGTCGCCCGGTACAGTTTTCACTCTTTGAAAACAATGAAGAGGCGGCTACCACAGAAGTGCGGCAGTTGGTGGCAGCACGCGACGATCTCCGTCCCTTGTACTTGAACTCACAGGGCTTTCGGGTCGGAAAATCAGGAGCGGTTATCCAGGTCAAGGATGGCGATAGTCTAAAACAGGAAGTTCGTCTCGGCGAAGTATCACAAATCAATCTGTTCGGGAATGTACAGCTTTCGACACAAGCCATCCAGTCCTTCTGTTCAGCCGAAGTTCCTGTCTGCTATTTTTCGCAGGGAGGCTGGTTCTACGGCATCACGAATGGACTGAATGCGCGGAATGTGTTCTTGCGTCAGCGTCAGTTTGCCTCTGCCGGGTATGAGTCCATGGCTCTCTCGATTGCGCGCAAACTCGTTGTGGGCAAGATTCGCAATCAGCGCACTCTTCTGCAAAGAAATCACATCGAACCGCCGGAAACAGTCTTGCGCCAGTTGAAGTTGCTGGCGGAAAAGGCGGAAACAGCATTGGGGCTTGACACGTTGCTGGGGATTGAAGGCTCTGCCGCGCGGGCTTACTTTGGCGAATTTTCCGGAATGCTGAAATCCGGAGAAGATGGCGACAGAGCACACCAGGGAGCGCCAGCAGAATTTTCTTTTGACTTCACGCAGCGCAACAGGCGGCCGCCCCGCGATCCGGTGAATGCGTTGTTGTCATTTGCTTACAGTCTTCTGGTAAAAGACCTGACCATCACCTGCTACTCATTGGGGTTTGATCCGTACTGGGGCTTCTATCACCAACCGCGTTTTGGACGCCCAGCTTTGGCCCTTGACCTGATGGAGCCATTTCGAGCGCTGATTGCCGACTCAGTGGTACTGACAGCAATTAATACCCGTATGGTGACCACTGCGGACTTCATTCGATCGGGGCCGTCTGTCGCGCTGAAGCCGAATGGCCGCAAGGGGTTCTTTCGAGCCTATGAATTGCGCATGGATACGCTGGTAACGCACCCCATGTTCGATTATCGTGTCAGCTATCGCCGGTTGCTGGAAATTCAGGCGCGGCTGCTGGCCCGTTTTCTGAATGGCGAGATCGACGACTATCCGGTTTTCGTCACTCGCTGACGATGCAGCGAGCGGTCCGGTGGTGCGCCAAACCCGGCAGCCGCTCGCAACCTGTAATTTGAACGAGGAGAAGGACTTGAACCACTCACGTATGCACTGCTATGCTTCAAATTGGCTATTGGATGACAGCCTCTCGCAAAACGTAGCGAAACTATCTGAAAATAGACCGCTTGTACAGGAGCCCTTTCCGCGGTGAATTCACCGCGGCCTCATTGAAGCGACGCAGTATGTTGTTTACTCTGGCTCGACGGCTCTCTCTCTTTCCGCGGTGAATTCACCGCGGCCTCATTGAAGCAACCTGAATGCGCTGGACATTCAAGAGGATATGATCGCTTTCCGCGGTGAATTCACCGCGGCCTCATTGAAGCAGCATTTCCCCCGCGCTACGTGATCTCTGCTATTGACCTTTCCGCGGTGAATTCACCGCGGCCTCATTGAAGCCCGATTGTCCTGATGCAGTCGAGCAATTCTGCGATGCTTTCCGCGGTGAATTCACCGCGGCCTCATTGAAGCCTGCCCTGGCTGTCAAAGGGTGAGATTGCGCTGCGCCTTTCCGCGGTGAATTCACCGCGGCCTCATTGAAGCGTAAATGGCAAGACGCGATTATTACCGACGACCTGCTTTCCGCGGTGAATTCACCGCGGCCTCATTGAAGCACTATATGCTGCGTGATCCTGGAGAACTCGCCAAGGCCTTTCCGCGGTGAATTCACCGCGGCCTCATTGAAGCTGCACCAATTCTCTCATTTCCTCTCGCGTAAAGTACCTTTCCGCGGTGAATTCACCGCGGCCTCATTGAAGCCTGCTACGCTTGGACTGACCTCGGCGACCGGCGCACTTTCCGCGGTGAATTCACCGCGGCCTCATTGAAGCTGGCGTTTGGCCGCGCAAGCTAGATGCGGTTCCAATGCTTTCCGCGGTGAATTCACCGCGGCCTCATTGAAGCTTGAATCCATCCAAGCTGTCTTTCTTGATTGTCTTTCTTTCCGCGGTGAATTCACCGCGGCCTCATTGAAGCTACGATTCGTAGTGCTAGCGGGGAAACGTCACTTGCCTTTCCGCGGTGAATTCACCGCGGCCTCATTGAAGCAAGGCTTAAATCGTAAAGATGAGCGATGCTCATGCGTCTTTCCGCGGTGAATTCACCGCGGCCTCATTGAAGCGGTCGGGGTCGGGGTCGGGGTCGCGGTCGGGGTCGCGGCTTTCCGCGGTGAATTCACCGCGGCCTCATTGAAGCTGCACTATAGGTTTGCGCCCAAGTTGATGAATTCCAACAACTTTCCGCGGTGAATTCACCGCGGCCTCATTGAAGCCCACTTCGACGAATCCGCAGGCGAGGGTGGTACCTGTCTTTCCGCGGTGAATTCACCGCGGCCTCATTGAAGCACAATTCCAGCGCCGCTGCAACGGAGCCCGGACACGTTCTTTCCGCGGTGAATTCACCGCGGCCTCATTGAAGCCGACCACTCACCGCCGTGAACTGGTAGTTGCTCTTCCTTTCCGCGGTGAATTCACCGCGGCCTCATTGAAGCGTTACAGAAAACGCCGCTATCTGACGAGTCTGGCCCTTTCCGCGGTGAATTCACCGCGGCCTCATTGAAGCACCGCTGAAGGATTAGTGCTTCCCCCTCAAGTGCGCCTTTCCGCGGTGAATTCACCGCGGCCTCATTGAAGCGCATTCATCGCGGCCCCCGTTTCAAATAGTCCTGCCTTTCCGCGGTGAATTCACCGCGGCCTCATTGAAGCAGCAAGGATATTTCCAACGCAAATGCGAGGATTGCCCTTTCCGCGGTGAATTCACCGCGGCCTCATTGAAGCCATTGGTGGATTTTTCATTTTGATCTCCTTTGAATCTTTCCGCGGTGAATTCACCGCGGCCTCATTGAAGCTAAGCCACTTCCGAAACCGCTGTCGTTTCTTCCGCCTTTCCGCGGTGAATTCACCGCGGCCTCATTGAAGCGCGATCACGGAGGTGATGCGAGAGTTGAAGTCCGGCCTTTCCGCGGTGAATTCACCGCGGCCTCATTGAAGCAATAAACCCAGTCTCAGTGTAGCTGTCCGTTCGGTTCTTTCCGCGGTGAATTCACCGCGGCCTCATTGAAGCCATCGATTCGCAGAGCGGCATCCATCGCCAGCAGCTTCCCTTTCCGCGGTGAATTCACCGCGGCCTCATTGAAGCCGAGAAGTTCGCGGCCAAGCTTTTCGGCAACTCCGCCCTTTCCGCGGTGAATTCACCGCGGCCTCATTGAAGCGCATGGTGGCCCTCCTTTTTTCCGCTGTTTGGCTTTCTTTCCGCGGTGAATTCACCGCGGCCTCATTGAAGCACGCTTTGCTACCTCATCACTTTCTGCACGATCGCAACTGCCTTTCCGCGGTGAATTCACCGCGGCCTCATTGAAGCCCGGATGCTCAGAGTGTGGAGCTATCGGAGGGATGCACTTTCCGCGGTGAATTCACCGCGGCCTCATTGAAGCTGAAGATACTTAAGCCAGTCCTACCGAAAGATGAGCTTTCCGCGGTGAATTCACCGCGGCCTCATTGAAGCGACGATACGCCAGGCAATTCGCTCCACTTGCGCCGGATCCTTTCCGCGGTGAATTCACCGCGGCCTCATTGAAGCCATGCCCTCAAGACTCAGATCGTAAAGATGCGCGATCTTTCCGCGGTGAATTCACCGCGGCCTCATTGAAGCCACCAAAAACCAAGAGGCCCAAATCCGGGAGGAAATCTTTCCGCGGTGAATTCACCGCGGCCTCATTGAAGCTGCTTGTGGGTTGGATGCCTCGACATAAAACGCTGCTTTCCGCGGTGAATTCACCGCGGCCTCATTGAAGCTTCTCCCCTCGAATCTTTCGACCAGATGTAAATTCCTTTCCGCGGTGAATTCACCGCGGCCTCATTGAAGCGCGGTTTTCACCAAGACATGGATCAACGCCCAGAGCTTTCCGCGGTGAATTCACCGCGGCCTCATTGAAGCGACGAACATAAATGCTTCTTGGGTTTCGATTCAGTACTTTCCGCGGTGAATTCACCGCGGCCTCATTGAAGCTCGTGAAAGCGCCGCAAAAACTCTGCCTTTAGGCATCTTTCCGCGGTGAATTCACCGCGGCCTCATTGAAGCGCTATGCCAGCGGAGACGCTTTCTGAAAGACTCTCCTTTCCGCGGTGAATTCACCGCGGCCTCATTGAAGCTTGGGACAGCCACCCAATCAAAGGCTTGGACGAACCCCTTTCCGCGGTGAATTCACCGCGGCCTCATTGAAGCTGGTGCCTATGCTGGAGACATTACACCGACGCTCGACCTTTCCGCGGTGAATTCACCGCGGCCTCATTGAAGCGTTTCAGACTCTTGCCGGAAAGACCCTGCGGTGATTCTTTCCGCGGTGAATTCACCGCGGCCTCATTGAAGCAACCCGTCCGGCGTGGCAGGTCCTCCCCCTCCCTCCCTTTCCGCGGTGAATTCACCGCGGCCTCATTGAAGCCGGAGTAGTTCCGTGCATAACGCAAGGCACAGGCAACTTTCCGCGGTGAATTCACCGCGGCCTCATTGAAGCCAGCAATTCATGTCAAGGACCGTATTACGCCTTCGGGCTTTCCGCGGTGAATTCACCGCGGCCTCATTGAAGCAAGTTCCTCGACTCCGTTAAGATCGGTAATCTCAGCCTTTCCGCGGTGAATTCACCGCGGCCTCATTGAAGCCCGCTTGCGCGAGGCGCAGCCCGACCCAAATGGGCTTCTTTCCGCGGTGAATTCACCGCGGCCTCATTGAAGCGCTCGACTGGATTCAGGCGCAGGGGCAAAAGGCGTCTTTCCGCGGTGAATTCACTGCGGCCTCATTGAAGCCCGACGCAGGCTTTATAACCCACGCACACCGGGCGGCCTTTCCGCGGTGAATTCACCGCGGCCTCATTGAAGCTGCCCCTCTTTTTCGCCGGTATTGACCGTAATAGGCCTTTCCGCGGTGAATTCACCGCGGCCTCATTGAAGCAAGTCGAACGCGATTCCTTCTTTCGGAATCCACTTGCTTTCCGCGGTGAATTCACCGCGGCCTCATTGAAGCTTCCATACCCCTGTCCATTGCGGGCGGCGCGGCAAGCTTTCCGCGGTGAATTCACCGCGGCCTCATTGAAGCGGTCAAAAAGTGAGCGCGGCGTGAAGTCTTGGTCCCTTTCCGCGGTGAATTCACCGCGGCCTCATTGAAGCGTGTTCAACCTGGGCGCGGAACGGTTAGCGTCTTCGCTTTCCGCGGTGAATTCACCGCGGCCTCATTGAAGCGCGCAAGCATAATGTGGGTTCGAATCCCACCGGGGCTCTTTCCGCGGTGAATTCACCGCGGCCTCATTGAAGCACTTAATACTGCCGACAAGAGATCACACCATGCCAATTCCTTGAGTGACGGACGGGGCTTGGTTGATCTCAAGAGCCGAAGTCTTGGAGACATCAGCGCTGAGTTGCGGGCTGAGTTTGGCGAAGCTGTCGGTAAATACAGTGGCTTCATGGCTGGCGCGGGAGATGGAGACGTAACCGAAGCGGGAGTTGAGCAGGTCCGGGTAAACGCCGGTATCAGCGTTCACGAGGACGCGCTCGGCGGTGAGCCCCTGCGAGCTGTGGCTGGTAACGGCGTAGCCGTGGTCGAAGTGGCGGTGCTCAGTGGCGTCGAATTCGACCTGGCGGTTGCTGTCGAGGCGGGCTGAAATGCGACCGCCCGGCGAGATGGATTCAACGGCGGCAAGGTCGCGGTTGGCGACGCCAAGCACCTTGTCGGGCGCGGTGAACTGGATGCGGTCGCCTGCGGAAAACTCTCGGTCGATCTCGCGGTAGACGCTGACGCCGGTCAGGCGGCGTGGATCATAGGTAGTCTGTTCACCGGAGGATTTCTCGACGGTGAGCAGGTTGGCTGCGGGGTTGACGCCAACAACCGAACCGTAGCTCCCAGCCTCCAAGCCGATGGCCTGGCTGCCACGTGAATAACGCACCACATCGTTGATCTCGTAGTGGCTGGCCCAGGTGCGTTCAGCACCGGTCATGTCCTGGCGCTGAACGAGCACCCGGAAAGTGCGATCCTCCGGCGCAAGGGTTCCATTGGCTTTCAATTCCTGCCGGACTGCAACATTCAACTCACGGCGCGAAGCGTTGTCGGGAGAGACAATCAGCGTCTTTCCGGGTGACTCAACGTAGCTTTTAGCGATAGCGCAGATGCGCTCTTCCGCATTCGGAATTTCCTGGACGCGGCCCTGCTGCTGAAGCGATTCGAGAGCGGCGGATACTTGCCCTTTGGCCAGCATTTCGACGGCAGATTTCAGTGCCGGGTCTTTCTGGCGGACGATCTCGTCGAGTTTGGCCGTGCGCATCCCGGCTTCCTGCAACTGCTCGAACGGGCGGCCCGCCTCCACGCCCTGATGCTGGCGAGTGTCGCCGATCAAGAGTACGCGATCATTGGGTCCAAGGCGCGCAAGAAACTCGCGCATCTGATTGGTGCTCGCAAGGCTCGATTCATCAACGAGGTAAAAGTGCTTTTGTTCGGCTGCATCCGGCTTGGCGGCATGTGCAAGGAAGCCTTGCAGGGTTCCTGCCTCGACGCCAGCTTCATTCAACTGGCGAGCAGCGCGTGAGGTTGGGGCGAAGCCTTTGACAGCATAGCCACGGGACTCCGCAGCCTCACGGATCACGGAAAGCGTGGTTGTTTTACCGGCCCCGGCGTAGCCCTGAATCCCCTGAACACGGTCGGGCGCGCTCAATACATCTTCGACCACAGATTTCTGCGCCCGATTGAGATACTGGTGCCGGTCGGCAACAGCAATTGCGTCCGACCGGGACAACACCGGCTCGATCTGATTCCGTTCTTGTGTTACCCGATGGACGATCGCATGTTCGGCTTCGATGGTCCTGGCGGTTGTAAACTGCCGCGCCGGAGTGTTCTGTCCACGGTCTACGATCTGGAATTCTCCGGCTGCGAGGCGGGCATCAAGATTGTCGCGCACCTGGGCGTAGGTAACTTCGCCCATGCCACGGCGCAGGCCGTCACGGATAAGGGTGCGCTCGTCCACAACGGCCTCGCGCTCGAAGTTTTTGTCGCGGGCAAAGGTGAGCGATTCCCGCACGCGGTCGATGGTGTTGGTGGGCTTCTGCTGATGCCGAAGCTGTTCGCGCGCAGCATGGACGACAGCCTCAGCTTGGTGCCCGAAGTCGGCAGCGAGCTTGCGATGCGCCGCCATCACTTCGCGCTGCGAATGAATCTCCTTGCGGTCACGGGTCGAGTGCGCGGCGATCTCCGCAGCCTCAGAGCCAGTGCGCCCGGTACGCTCCAGGTATTCACGAATCTGCTGGCTGCGCGGGCTCGATGCATCAAGGTATTCCTGCGTATAGCCTTTGATCTCCGGAGCCCCGCTGCGGCCGGTTACGATCTCGTAACCAAGTTGGCGAAGCCGGTAGGTCAGCTCCGATTGATAGACGGCAGTCGCAAATTGTTGCGACTGGAATAGTCCGCGCTCCTGAAGGGCGCGGAACTGGCCGTTGTCGCGCCCGGTCATATTGAAGATGACAGCGTGTGTATGGAGTTGTGGCGCGACGTAACCATCGACCGGACGCGCAGTGTCATGCTCGAACTTGGCCGCAATGAACTTGGCGGTTGTCTCTGCTGGGTTGTTCCCGCCAATGCGCGCTTGTGTGTACGTCTCAAGTTGTTCGAGGGCAACTTTGACACTCTCGCGGTGCGCCACACGAACGTTTTCATCCCCGCCAACAAGCGCGGTGAGCGAAACAGATTTTGGCGCGGAAAAGGTTGCATCCCATCCGGCGCGATGCTCCATCGTTTTGATTGTTTTGCCGTCCGCATCCATATATTGATAGGACGCGCGCTGGCGGACGAGTTGTTCGCCCGTCTGCGGATGCTGTCCCTGGCTGAGACGCGCGAAATCTTCGGCGGAGACCGCCCCGGCAAGACCGAACTGCGAAGCAAGACGGCCTTGCCATTCACCCTGAATCTCGCCACGTTGCGACCAATAATTCTGTTCCTTGGCGGTGAACTCTTTCGCGTGGTAGTTCTGCGCCTGACTTGCAGAAAGCGGTTTCGAAATAGTCAGCATGGCTTAAATCCTCGGTCCGAATACCAATTCGGCTTGATTCTTGTCCGGTGATTTTTTCGTAGCTTTGACGACCGGTGCTGGTTTGGGCTTGGCTGCATCGACTGCGGGCACCGCTACCGGAATGGATTGTTCTGTCGGTGGTGTCTCCTTCACTGGCGCTGACGGATCTTTCTTCGGTTCGCGCACGATGTAATCGTCCTTCAGCCGCTCGATGAACTTTGGCTTTGTTGCCGGAACATCCATCACGGAAAAGGAGAAGCGGGCAACGTAGTTGCCATGCTTCAAATAGGCGTGAAGGTTGTCCAGGCCGCTGATCTCGGAGTCGAGGACCAGCGGTTCGGTTTGCCGGTCGAGCGAGAAGTTTCTGAAGCTCCGGCTGCCGTCAAAGTGAGTTTCTTTCATGCGTTCGATTTCGACTTTGCCAATGGCGCGACTGACCCACTCGGCCGCGTTTGGCTCTGTGGTTTTCAAAAAGATTTTAGTGGCTGGTTGCGAGAGCATGACTTCGGCCAGATGGCCGTAGACCACTTCCAACTGCGCCTTGCCCTGAAAGCCAAGCACAATCGGATTCCGCGATTTGCGGTTCTCGGTGATGGCAGTGTGAAGCTGCGGCAGCTTCTGCAAGCTGGCCAACTCATCCAGCACAAACCAGACCGGATGTTGCTCAGGCTTCGGCGCACTGAGCAGCCGAAGAACGAGCATATCGATCCAAAGGCTATGAAGCGGACGAAGCGCCTCGCGCTCTGCCGGTTGCGAGGTAATGAAGATCCAACCCTTGCGGTCTTTTGACCATTCACGCGCGGTCCACTCCGACTTGGCTTCTTCTTTGGTCGGCAGCAAACGCAAGCTGTCGGCGACGAGACTCAGTGAGCCGAGTACGCCAGAGCGTTGCTGCGGAGCGGATGGATCAATGAGCGCGGCCAATTCCGTATTTTTGACACGGTGGTCGATCTCCTCCGTATGCGACATCCAATTGACCAACTGCTGCGGCGTGGGCAGATCGAGCAGCAGATGAGCAAAGATTTTCTGCGGGCTTTCAATGAAGAATTCGTCTTTCTTTTCTGTCGTGCGCTGAAAAAGAGAGGCCGCTATGGTGCGGGCTTCGGCACGGCGAACGAGTTCCTCGGATGGTCCCCAGTAGGGGCAGCGCCGGTCGAGCGGATTGAGCACAATGTCGCCTCGGCTCTCGTCGTAAAACCGTTCGATGAACTCGCAGGCAGGGTCGTACAGGATGGCCGAATGGCCACGCGCTTGAATCTGGCGAAGCATCTGCATGATGATCGTGGTTTTGCCACTGCCGGTATCGCCGATGATCTCGAAGTGCTGGTCCTCGGCCCGTGACGGCACGCGCAGCATCTCGTCGCACTGGTCCACCTTGAGGCCGATGCCCGCTCCGCCGATGGCCTGGTTGAACTGCTTCGGCGTGACAAGAATCGGCCCCTTCAAACGCCGTCCATATTTCATCTGTTTCTGGCGGCGAATGTCTTTTGTGATCGAGAACGGAAGTTGCAGCAGTAGGGCTGCCAAACCAAAAGCGAACGGCAATTCAAAGATGCTGGCGACAGTATCGCCGGAATAAATTTGTTTCTGGAGCCACTCATTGAACAGCTTGTTTTGGTAAACGGTCTGCGCGCCTCGATAGAGGGAAACCATACCGCGCTTGCTGGCAGCATCCGATAGAGCCAGCGGGATTGGCTTGTCGTTTTCTTGTGGCGTATAACCTGCCTGTACGTCATCGTTCAGCGCATACCAAGCCTTTCCGCTGGCGTCTGAAACAAGCAGGGCCTGGTACTTTCCAGACGAGCGAACGCTGAGCGAGATGGAGGTCTTGATGTACGTTGGCAGGTAGTATCTCTCCAGTGGCTTGAGCGCAATGGCGAAGCGTAGATAAACGAAAAATCCCGCCGCAACCAGCGCAAGAAAGATCGCGCCGTAGGTGTAGATCGGTTGGTGCGGTGGCCAGATAATCGTTTCTTTCCTGCCAAAATTCATCTCAGGCATGGTTTGCCTCCTTCTTCTCCTCGATGTACTGCGCGATGACTTCCTGCGCGGCCTGGCGCTTGGTGGCTTTCACCTTCCGCATCAACTCTTCATACTGTTCGGAGCTGATGTGCTCGCCACAGACAATTGGTGCCAAGGCGTTGGTAAGGAAGAGTTGCAGACCGATGATTTCGGTCATGAGATGCTCTGCGCCAAGAGAGACAGATGACGCATGAATCTCTTTGAGAATTACTTCCCGCGCCCATTCGCCAATCGCTTTTCCATCTGTCTCGGATGCGGCTTTCACTGCTTCAAATTCTGTCAGAGTCAATTTCGTATTGAGCGACTGATCGCGGCTTTCTCGCCCGCGTACAGCCCCCTTCTTTTTGTTCGGTTCAACATGATCCAATGGCATGGAAGCCTCGCATTTTCTCCGCAACAGGCTGGGAGCTAATAGGTTCCCGCCTTGCGGTAAGTTATTTGTTTGTGCCGGGAACCCATTAGGTTCCTAAGAACCTAATCAGCTCCCTTTCAGGGATGGAGTGTCGAGATAAACCCGGTGCGAAGCACCGAACGGGCATCAAACCGCTTCATCCCTGCTGCGTGGGCGCGAATCACTGGCGGCATCCACCCCTCTTGTAGGCTTGGCACGACGCGGCTGAGGCTCTGCACCATCGCCATTCTGAGATGGGCGACGGACACGAAGGCTCTGCGCAGAGCGAGTGGCTTCCGGGGTCCGAAGGTACTCCTGGAAGTCGCGGTCTTTGGCAAAGACATAGGCAAGAGCTTTGTCTACCACATCATCGGCGGAGACGTGGAGGAACGCGGCGTACTGGTCGATCTGCTCGGCAGTGTTCTGGTCGAGGCGGATTGTGGCAGAAACCTGGTGGGTCTGAACGATCTCAAGCAGCGGCATGGAAAGACTCCTTTCGATGGATGGTTAAGGGTTGGTTCGCTATGACAATCTCCGCTCTTGCAGCCGAGAGAATCTCGACGGCATAGGCGCGGGCAACGTCGGGGGAAAACTCGAAGCGACGGCGGACTTCGAGCATGGTGAGAAGGTCCGTAATCGGGAAGCCATCGGCAAGCCAAAGGCGAGCCGATGCGGTGTCCGCAAGCCGGTGGGAAAGGACAGCGGAACGATGCTCTTGAGAATGGCGCAAAGCAAGCTCGCGAGCGAGATTGCCAGTGCCGTTCGCGGCCTGAAGGGCAACGCGAATGCAGGCCGATTCATTGCGGGAAACAGTAACCTTCAGCATGGTTTTACCTCTGCGATTGAGTGGCTTTCAGCACGAAATACCGGCTCCATCTGAAAGCTCTGTCTGCTGCGGTCATAGCCGTTCAATTGCAGCACTTCGCGGATGACGCGGCGTCCCGGCTCACGGTCTACATGAATCACCAAATCGACAGCCTCGCCGATCTCGGCTTCAATGTCCGAAAAGGTCGCCTGGGTATTACTGCGGAGGACGAGATTCGCAAAGCGCCGCAAGGCCTTTGCAGCCGAGTTGGCGTGAATCGTGGCAAGCGAACCGGAGTGGCCGGTGTTGAAGGAATCGAGCAGCGTGCGCGCCTCGGTTCCGCGCACTTCGCCGAGAATGATCCGGTCGGGCCGCCAGCGCAGAGCCGATTTCAAAAGGTCATCGAAGGTGATCTTGGTCTTGAAGGTATCGGTCTGACATTCGGTGGCCAGAATATTCGGCTTCTGAATGTCCAGTTCGGAAGTATCTTCAATGACCACGATGCGCTCGTGGTCGGGAATCGCGTTGGCCAGGATGCGCAGAAGCGTGGTCTTTCCGCTGCCGGTTCCGCCGCTGATAAGCAGCGTCTTGCCGCTGCGAATCTGCTCCTCAAGGAACTCCGCAAGCGGTCGCGTTAGCGTGCCGCGAGCGATCAGATCATCGATGGTGTAATGGCGGCTGGTGAACTTACGAATCACGAGCGCTGGAGCTGGCCGCACAACGGGCGGAATGACCGCTGCAAGGCGGCTTCCGTCAGGAAGCTGCGCGTGGAGCAGCGGGTTGTCCTCGTCGAGTTTCTTGCCGAGGTTGTTGGCAATGACTTCGAGGCCGGTGCGCAATTTGCCGGCATCGAAGGAAATCGATGTTTCCTGGTGGATGATTCCGTCCCGTTCATACCACCACGAGGCATCGGGATTGCCCATGATCTCGCTGATGTTTTCGTCGAGCAGGAGCGGCTCGATGGGCCGAAGAAATGGAAGGATTAGGTCGAAGCTCATAGCGTGCCTCCAGAAGGAAAGGCCCGGTGTGAACCGAGCCTTCCGGGGAAAACGAACGTGCCCTATTCAGGCACGTCCTCGGTGGTCTCTTCCGCTTCTTCCGGGGCGGCCTTCTCGGCGCGGTCGAGCTTCAGGATCGAAGCCACACGGACTTCCCATACACGCTGCTTGGCGCTGGTCTTCTTGTCCACGCGCTCGCGGCTGCGCAACTCGCCATCGATGGCCAGATGTGCGCCCTTCGTGAGCGTCTTCGCGTAATCGGCCAACTTGCCCCACACGATGCAGCGATGCCACTCGGTATGGCCCTTGTATTCGCCAGTCTTCTTGTCCTTGTACGAACTCTTGGTGGCAAGCGAGAGCACGGTGAAGTTGGCGTTGTTGGCGGTGTGGGTGGTGGCGTTTTGGCCGAGGAAGCCGATGAGCGAAATGCGGTTCTGATACATGGTGAAGTCTCCTGAGTTGAATTCCCGGATTGGCCGGGTCACCCCTTGGCGAAGCCCGAGCGAGGAGCCCGACTCCCAAGTGCCAAGCCGCGCATTCTGGAGCAGGGGCCCGAACTTGCTTCGGGAGAGGAGTCCGGAAAGCAGAGCGGCGCTGTGCCGCCGGGCGTCGGATAAAGCCCGAAGCGTGTGACCGGACAAGCAAGGGAGGAAACGGGAAGACGAACGCTTCATGGCACGCATAGCAAGAGGCATTCCCGGCAAGCCAGCCTCACGCCGCATGACGCGGAGCCGTCTCTTTGCCGCCTGTACAAGGACTGCTTGCAGCGATGGGCCATACTGTCTCATCGCCCGTGAGGACGCGTTGTGCCGTCTGCGAAGAAACGAAGGGCGTAGCTGCCGCGATTTGTGGCCGCGTGTGGACATGAAAGCACCTCGTTATGGGAGTGGTTTCGACTACTCGAACGCCTGGTCGGCCCGGAAGCGGATAATGGTCAACCCGAGAGGGTTCACCGCCAGCTCATTGTTCTTCACGTTGTCGCGGAAGACATAGGTGACGCTGGCCGTCCAACGCTCGCGCTTGAGTTCTGTATGATCCGCCGTATTCGTATAGACCTTCTCGAACTCGACGCGCGCCGAATAGGGCGACTGCCGCAGGTCGTCAAGAACCACGTTCTTGACTTCCACATCGACATACGGAAGCGTGCTGTCCCGAACGTAGTTCTGAATGATGTTGTCCTTGCGTTCCTGCTCGATCACAGCTCGCTGCACGTCGCTGTTCAGGAAGTACAGGGCATTGGTTTGGTCGCGCTCAATCGTGAAGCGATTGCGCGCGAAATAGAGTTCCGCCCAGCGGGTGAGATAGTATTTGTTTTCGGCTTCTTGTGGGCGATACTGGAAGTTGCGATAGTCGATGGCTTCAGCCCGGCCCACATCGTTGATGCGAACGATCATGGGGTGCATATTGGCGAGCGCCTGCTGACTTTTGTAAGCAAGCGCCGCCAACACCAAGCAAACCGCGCAGAGGACAAGAATCGTCACCTTCAAGTAGGTATTCATGACCAGCGGGTCGCCGTACTGTTCCAAGTACCGCTCCGCTGCGCGGGTGATGTCGGATGTGGGTCTGGTCATGGTCGCCATTTGTTGCCTCCTTACCGCCTATACAGCCCGGATAATCGCGGCCGTAATCAGACCGCCCATTCCCATGCCGTGGCCTCCGGTATGGCCGGAGAAAAGCGTTGCGGTCATGGTAGGAATCTTGAGCAGAACGAAGCCGGCCACAATGCAGAGAATGAGCAGGCCCGGCATCAATGTAATGAGCCGTTGAGGTGCGTCAACATTCATTGCCCCACTCGTCAAGTAGGAGATGAGTAGGTGACTCATGACGCTCATGGTTGCCGCTGCTACGACCTTGTAGAACTCGAAGCCGAGGAATGCCTTGAGCCATCCCCAAAAGAGAAAGTCGGTCTTGTCGAAGACCATCCACGGGATAAAGACCGGTCCGAGCAGGCCGATCACCGCTGCTCCGATTGCACCATAGGCGATGATGACGCCGATCAATGCGGTCAGGATGCTGAGGATGATCTGAACGGTATAGGTGCAGAGCAGCGTATACGGCTCAGTCAACGAAGGGGACATGGTCCCGACCTTGCTCAATGCTGTGTGAATGGTGGTCTGCACTTCCTGCGTCGAGTCGCTTCCGATGTAATCGACAAGGCTGCTGGTTCCACCGCTGATGAAGCTCTTGAGCGAGTATCCAATGCCCGGAATTGAGCCATCGTAAAACTTCACAAAGCAGTAAGCGAAGGTAATCAGCATGAAGAAGCTGATGAACTTTGCGATGTTGAAGCCGGAGCCGCCCTGAGCCGATGCCAATGATTCTTGTACGCCAAACCAGACGAGCATGATTGTGGCGAGCGCAATCACCATCCGCAACCCCAGCGAATCGATGGACGGTGACGCGGTTGATGTCAGACTGTCGCAGCCGTTCTTGATGAGGATGAGAAAATCCATGTTCGTCCTCCTTTTGTTCAGTAATGAAACGCCCATTGCGTTCCGGAACTCGTCTGTTGCGGAGTTACGCTGTTAAAGTTCTGCTGGTAACTGTTGCCTGCCTGAAAGAGCGACTTGAGGTTGTCCTGTTGAACCTTCTGTCCGATGAGTTGTTGCAACGCCTGCGCCTGGAGGAGCTGGTTGGTTTCCTGCTGCGTGCGCAATTGGATCAGAAGCGCCTGATTGATACGCTGCAAAGTCGCCATCTCAGTGTGCTGGGCTGAGTCGGTGGAGTGGGTGGCAGCTTCCAGTTGGCTGATGTCAGATTCACGCTGCGCGGCATTCGCGCGGATGGTTCCGATGGTCTGCAAACTGCTAGCGTTTACAGCGTCCGAAAGATCGACCGTTGCGCCGCGCGCCGCGATGGTCTGCTGGCCCTGAGAACTTAGTGAACTATATCCGGCAATCTGTCCCGTGCGCGGTATGCTGGCCGTCTGGTTCGCCGACGCGGCACCATACCCCGTGGAAGCGGAGTTCATCCATACAAGGGAGTTTCCATAGGTGTTCGAGGGCATGGTCAGCGTGGTCCACTGCTGACGCCCGAGGTTGCTGAACGAGGTGTAGAGTGTCTGCGGCAGCGTCGTCATGTGCTGCGCAAGGTTGTATGCGGCGATGACGTTCCGCGTTGTATCCACTGTCGTCGTGTAGAGTTGGCTGGATTGCTCAATCTGCTGGACAGCGTGCGCTGATTGTGTAGGATCGAAGACGATCCCGGAGCCGAATTGAGCCTGTGCGGACGGCACGAGTCCTGCCGCCGCAACGAGTGCGAACGTGAGCGAGAATTTCATTTTGTCCTCCGTGACTACTTCTTCGCGCGCTCGGCCTGGAGCCGATTCCACGCATCTTTTGTCTTTTTATCTTCGTCAACACATTTGGGACTGAGTGTCGGCGGAACCTTGAGATACTCTTCGTTGCAGTCTTTCCTGAACTGGGCCTCTGCCTCGTCATATTCCTTCTGGCGCACATCGATCTTTGCTTGATGGCTCTGGCAGCCGGAAAGTGCGAAGACAAGAGCTGTCATCAGTGCGAAAATTCTGGCCATGCTGTACATGAATATCTCCTTCAAAATGTCTGCGAAATGGTGTGGTTTTCGTAGGCCGGAAGGAGCATGTCCTGCGTGAAGTAAACCTTCACGCGATGCCCTTCGCGGATGGTGATGGTAGGCGGTATCTGAATGAAGCGGTCGAGGACCGTCGTTGCCGACTGCGAGACGCTACTGGCTGTTCCCGTGGTAAATGCCTGGGAGCCGCTGGTGGTAATCGTTCCGCCGCCCTGTTCAATTTCGGCCGCGCCGGAGACAATACCAAGTGCAATCGACGCGCCAAAGATTTGCAGGTAGTGGTTGTTGACCTTGTCCTTCAAGCCCTCTTCGCCGATCTGATCGAGACCGTGAAACTGGTCAAGATCGACCGAATAGCCATCCGGCATAATCATGCGGTGGAAGGCAACAGCCATGCGGCGCTGCTGGCCGAAGCCTGCGCTTCCAATCTTCTTGGCTTCGCCGAGTACAACAGTCCCTTCGGGGATGAGAACGTGTTGATGATCGTGCGAGTAAACGGGATTCGAGACCAGCACCTTGACCGGGCCGACGGCATCGCCGTCAAGCCGGTTCATCAACACGGTGTCCAGAGTCGTTCCCTCGTAGATCACATACGGCTGGCCAACAGCAGAATCGATGTTGACTTCCGCGCTGCGTTTGACGGAAGCCTGCCCGGCAGCGGCAGAGGACGGATCGCCCGCCGCGCGTGAAGCGACGAGGCTACTTGCTGGCTGGCCGGAAACAGCGGCAGGAGAAACCTGCTGCTGTAAAGCAGCATCGCTTTGGTGCGCATAGACAAGATTCGAGGCAAAGCGAGAATCATATGCGAGCCGCCGTTCTTTGATGGCAAGCTGCTGTGCCTCCTGCTGTGCCGGAGAAAGCTGCGGCTCTCCTGCGGCCTGCCCGTAGCCGTTTTGTTGCTGCGGGCAGGTCTGGCCAGGGACACACGGCGTTTGCTGTCCCGTGGGGCTGTATGCCGACATGGCCCAGGCCTGGGCGGGAGTGAGGCCAGCCTGCGTACTCTGCTGCTTTTCCGTGGCAAGCTGGTTCTTGAGATCCTGCACGTTGTTGTCGGTGTTGTCCTGTACCATGGGCTGCGGCGGCTCGTGCTGCGCCGCGGCCTGCTGCGCGGGCGTCTTCTTGCCGGTGCTACTGAATACCGCCGCCGCGATGACCAGTCCCGCCACGCCCAGATAGAGTAGAGGTTTCAGGTTTTTGCGCAAAACGCCCATCGGTTCGTGCGGGTTCTGGCGCAATTCCGGTTCTGTAGGCGCACTACTCTGAGAATTGATGATCGGTTCTGCCATCTCGCACCTCGCGTTTATCCCTTGCGTGTGAACTCCATTTTTTTCTTGCCCAACTCGACATAGCCAGAGTCTATGACCTTGGGAATAATGTACGTTCCGTCCCGGAGGTCATAGGTGACAAGATTCGGCTTGCCGTCCTTCATCTCGTAGACGCTGAACTTTTCCGGCGCATTCGTCTTAATGTAAGTGAACTTGTCGTCGTGATAGATCGACTGGATGTTGAACGGCGCTTCGTTCGCCTTGAAGGCATAGTCAAACTTGAGCTGCATCGGATAGGCGCTCTTGTACTCGTCTACGGCCTGGGAGACGTGCGACTGAAGAGCGGCAAGCTGCTGCTTGGACTGTTCCAGTTGCGCAGCAGGAACAAACTGCGGCGGCCCGTTGGCCGCGACGATGGAGGAACGGTCGGCAGGTTCAATCAGCACTTTCAGGTCCGGCATCTGGGATGTGCCTGACACGTCCTGCAACGTGAACGAATAGATGTTGCCCTTGTCGGTGATGAGGTTGAGATTGGAGTTGATACCAGCCTTGGCGGGATGCACAAAGCAGAAATTACCGACAACGTCAACAACCCAGAAGTCCTTGTCGCCCGTGGCGGCCTCCATGATCTTCTCGGTCGTTGGAACTTCGATCAGTGTGGTGTACTTCAGCTTGGCGTGGATGGGAACGATGTCCTGCGAATGATATTGAACAGTGCGAGCCGACGCATCCTGTGCGGCGGCGGCAATGGAAGTGAGCGCCAGGGCAAGCCCGGCGATGCAGATGCGTTTGTTGTTCATTGGGTCGCTCCTTGGGGTTTGGTGGTTGCAACACCGGCCTGCGTGCGCGGCCGGAAGGGAAAGTCTTCAGCCAGATGGCGCAAGCCATCGGCGATGCCGAAGCGCTCGAAGTAATCGCGCTTCTTCAGGTTGTCGCGGGCATTGTTGGTGGCGGTCCAATGCGAGACCGAATCGACATTCAACTGGACCTTCTTCGATGTCTGCATCTTCCGAATGAGCATCTGGCCCGGCGGAACAAGACCTGCGATCAGGTCAAGTTCCGTGTCGTTCAGGTGAAACGCTTCGCGATACACGTCGCGGTCCATCTCCGGGTTGGCCAGAAAAATCTTGGTCGGGCAGCTTTCGGAGACAATCTGTAACATTCCCGACTCCTGAAGCTCCTTAATGGACTGCGTAGCCAGGATCATGGCTGCGTTGTGCTTCCGCCAAGTCTTCTGCGCCTGCACGATATAGTTGCGAATGGTTTCGTTTCGGATGAAGAGCCACGCCTCGTCGAGCAGAAAGAGCTTGAAGGTGGAAAGTTTTGTCGGGTCCGCAATCTCGTTCGAGGCCCGATGCAGGACATAGAAGAGCAACGGTTCAAGCACATCCGGCGCATCGCCCCAGCCGTGGAAGTTGAAGGTTTGGAAGCGGCTGAAAGACAGCGTATCTTCGGCGTTGTCGAAGAGGAAACCGTATTGCCCGCCGCGCGTCCAGCGGTGCAAGCGTTCCTTCAACTCGCCAACGATGTTGGCGAAGTTCGACATGGTGCGCTGGTCGGGCTCCAGCATATACACCCGCTCAATGGCATCCCACAGCTTGCGCTCTTCCTTGAAGTCGAGCCGGTAACGCTGCTCGTTGCCCTCGATGAGTACGCGGAAGAAGCTGAAGAGGAATTGCAGGTTTTCCTTGGTCTGCGGCAGCGAGAAAGGATTGATGGTGAAGTCCCGCGCCTCCTGGCCGACGTTGAGATACGAACCACCAAAGATCGTTGTCAGCGATTCGAAGCTGCCGCCGATGTCGAAGATGAAGGTCAGCGGCGCGTACTTCTGCGCGTTTTGCAACAGGAAGCAACACAGGTACGATTTACCAGATCCTGTCATGCCGAGAATCAGTGTGTGCGCAACTTCGCCATTATGCAGATTCAGGAAGTACGGCGTGCTGTTTTCGGTTTCGAGCGCAGCCAGATACTCCGTACCGAGATGCGCATTCGTTCTTTCGCCGGGCAGGATCGTAAACAGAAAGCTCAAGTCGGCATAGTTTGTATTCAGCAGGAACATCCGGCGCAGATTCATCACGTAGTTGCCGGGAACCGTAGCGAAGTAGGCGTTGAGCTGGTTGTAGGTTTCGATAAAAAGATTGCCGTCGGCGTTGGTAAAGACGCCGGCAAACTCCCCCGCGAGCTGATCCAACTGGTGTTTGTCCTCGCCATACAGCACGATGGACAACGAGAACTCGCCCAGCGATTGGCCCTCGCCAAGATCGCGCAGGCAGTCGCCGAGGTTCTCAATGTCGGCCTGCTTCGACTCATCGACCAGCACATCGCGGGGATTCACTGCGGTGTCACTGTTGCCAAGTTGCGAGACGAATCCAGTCTTCGAGATATTGAAGTGGCGGCGGCGCTTGTCCACTTCTTTGCGCGCCTTGTCCGCGGCGAGGGGCTCCCATTCGGTGACAACGTAAAAGTTTCCCGGAATCTTGAGCAGGGCGTCGAGCACGAGGGGATGCGTCTCTCCAATGGCCTCTTTCATAGTCAGCACGCGGACGATGTGTCCGCCAATGCGCAGATGGTCACGCTCCGCTTCAAGATCGGAGTTGACCGCCTGATAATCGAGGAACTGCGTGTGCTTCGGCCGTCCGGCAATGCGCTGCTCATCGTAGTTGAGTAAGCGGCGGAAGAAGTGGAACTGGCCATTCTGGTCAAGAATCTCAATCTGCATGAAGTCGCCGAGTTGGCGCGTGAATGCTTGCACGCGCTGGTTGAGCTGCGCGAGGTCGCTCTCGATCTGCGATCGCAGTAGAGTCTTCATGCTGTTGCCGATGAATTGCGCCTTCAACTCAGCGCCCGCGCCAGCGGGATCGCTGAAGAGGCGCGCGAACGCGGCCATCATGCCGGTCTTCGAGCGCGGGCCTTCGAGCAGGATGCAATAGAAGATTTCGATCTGATAAAGATGGTCACGTTTTGCCTCGAAGAACTGTTTGCGCTGCTCGATGGCCGCCTGCACGACCGGATCGTCATAGCTGGCGAAGGGAATATCAGGCCGGTTCGATTTGAAGAGGTATTGGTAGACGTGGAAGCCCGGCCCGAAGGATTTGAGAGCCGATTCCAACCGTTTGACCGCATACTCCTGGCTGGCATGGTCAAGACTTTCGTAGTCCACGCCGGGGACTTGTAGCACCATGCCAAGATCGCCGCTCTTGGTCAGAAAAGCCGTCTCGTTCCAGAAACCGTACAGGTTGATGTGGTCGCAAAGTGCGGCGGCTTCCTTCCACGGTTTGATGACTTTATCCAAACGCAGCATCAAAGCACCTCCACGCGCGGCGCGCTCTGCTTGGCCGCGTCATAGCGCAGCTTGTACCTTTCGGATTTTGCGAGGATGCGCAGAAAGGCCGGGTCGCTGGTTGTAACCCAACGTCCGAAGGCGTATCCGCCGATGAATACGGCCAGCCCTGCGACCAGGCTGTTGAAGAGGTTGAATGCGCCAACAGCTCCGACGCAAACGAAGTAGAATAGCGTGCGCTCGACGCCAAGGTATGTGAGGGGCTTGTGCAAGCTCTTGTAGACGCGGTTTGTTCGCCGGCTATTGGTGTGTGTTTGCATCGACGCCCCTCACTCTTGATGACTGGCTGCGGCTAGCTACCCCAGAGCCAAGTCAAAACGTTGGTTGCCATCACGGCGATTCCCGTGCCGGCAGCAACACCGGCCAGGGTTTTCTTCGCGCCCGGCTCACCATGCGCGAACTGGTAGCCGCCGACTACGATGGCGATCAGGCTGGCCACCTTGGCGACGGTTCCGGTAAACAGGGTTTGCATAGAGGTGAGGCCGCTATCGAAGGGAGAACTGCTCATTGCGTGCGCGAATACAGGCGAGACAATGAGCAGTGTGAAGAGGCTGAGTAACGGACGAATCCAGTGAGGGGAGCGCCATCGGGCAATCCTGCGCCGAATGGCGGGTGTAAGCATGACGATCATCGGCACCTCCAGCGGCCTGGGAAGGCCGCGATATGCCGTGAACGTAAACCTGATTCAGACTTTGTGTCCAATAACTATTTGGAACTGTACTGTAACCATTTGGAACTGATGCCCAGAGGAATTGGTCTGATTTCTGCGAGCTACGTAGCAAAAGTGTCTGCGGCTTGGGCACGGGCTGTCAATCAATCGCCCCTCCCCGAGGGTCGAAACTTGTTTGGCGAGTCGGCAAGCTGGCTCGGCATGAATTCCGCCATTGTTGAAAAGTACTTCTGGGTCTGCTGAATTCTCAAACATTTCTTGCCGGACTCCAGTCGCCGAAGATACACAGTCTCATTCGGACACGCGTTTCGATTGATTAACATGGATTGTAAGCTAAACGCTGATTACCGGACCTCGTGGATCCGTGCCGTAGCTAATCCACTCTGACCGCATGTAGACCCCGGCTCTGTACGCTTCAAGCGTGATGTCACTTTCGGAGATAGCCAAACATTGTCTTATCTCGATTTCGGGGGCATTCTTGCTCGATGGGCCATTATAGTTCGATTCGAAAAGCTCATAGATTCTATCGGTTAACGGATCGAAGTCTGTCTTGGTTTTCCCTTTTCGAAAGACGAAAGAGATACTCAATGTATATGGCTCATCTTTGGCACATTCTTTCTTCTCCTGACCTTCGTCGAAAATAAAAAGAATCGCCAATAAATCATGATTGTATTCCTGCACGAGGTTCCAGAAGTCTTCGTCGATTTTCTTGAATCGCGCACCGAACTCCTCCGGCAGTGCTGCCCGCCGGTATCTGGATGACAGCCAATCGGTCAGTTCAATTAGGTTTTCGGGGTCGAGGATATATGGATGTGTAAATTCTTTATCCCAGAGATCTTTTTTGTGAATCGACTGCTTTTTTGACGCCACGATTCTGATGGGCTGGAGTCTTGCGCCCGTCGATTCTTGGATTTCAAGGTCCAGTGTTCTCGCATTTCGCGTGTGCGTATTCCTGGGATTCAGCTTGCTTATGAGTTCGATCGGTATGATCTCGATTTGTGAATCCGTCTTGGCTGCGGCTTCGATGTCGCAGTCGTGACTTACCACGATAATGAGTGTTTCTTGGGGTAACTTCTCTAATTTAGGTGATGGAATCGAAGGAAAAAGAGCACGGGTAATCTTGATAATGTCACCTTGTTTTAGCCGGACCTGCCCCCGCCTTTCCTCCCTCGGTTCCTCAGTCGTCTTGCTCATCCAATATAGGTACCCCCATTTCCCGTAGCCCCGGCAGGCTTCTTTGGTGTGAGGCCAGTATTTGATTCATCATTTTACGCTGATTCTCTCCTTGGATGAGCAGTTGGGAAACTTCCCCCGCCCAAACCCGGGCTGATGCACCAGATCGCAGTGATTCAACAAGAGTGAGGCCACCTATATTCCGCCGTCTGTTGAGCATCAGAGCTTGTGATTTAGCGTGTGGGGCAAGAATATTCACGGCAGCTTCGAGATCATCAAACTTTTCGCTATTGAGATCGTTTATTGGCCCACCTGACAACCATTTGTATATCGCTTGACGTGAAACTCCAAGTGCGGACGCCAAATCGGAGATGGAAATGGCTAAAACTTTTTGAATAAGTCGAATGCGTGACGGAAAAGTTGTCACGACAATTTCGCTTGCCGTGGAGACAATATCGTAGTACGGGATCTGGCTTAGGCGCTGCGATGTACGGGCAAAATCTACTCCTGAAGCTAAGCCGGTCGGGGTGGAGAGAGCAAGAAGTAGCAATGCCGCTGACAGGCTCGCGGCAGAGAAGCAACTTCCGGTCGAGGCTATGCGGATTTGAGAAAAGACTTGTGCTGTCTGCGGAACGATTTCTGACCGGTTACAGTATTGTCCCAGATTCATTGAGGTTGCAGTGTCGTAATGGAAATTTTCGGTCAGCGATACATACTGTAACTGGCCAATCGATGAAACCCGATACGTACCAGATTGTGCAAAGGTTGGATCGAGTACCGACGATGAATATTGTTCCATGGGGTCCTCTATTTCCAGTCCGAGAGTGCAAAATCGGTGACTACAGCGTGAAAAGCTTGATCAACGCTCTTGTGGAGACCTTCAAGTGTGCTTCTGATTTTCGAAATATCCATTTCGGAGCGGATCTGTTGGGACGAATCCGTGTCAATCGTTGCGTGAGGGCCTACTTGGCCAGTGAAACGAGGATTGATCGAAATGGGAAACGAAACCAAGTCTGGTGGAAATGCAATCTGGCCGTCCCTGACCAAGACTCTGGATACGGTCGAAGTATCGCCGTTGCGAAACATTGTCTCCGAGAAAGAGTGTTGCAGTGAGCCCGCCAGAGGCTTGCTGGACAGACCAAGCACTTCTGGAATGAAATAATTCTGAATCTTTGCTCCTTCGTGTGGCAAAACTGCGTCAAAGTAGCGGAGCCCTATCCTTTCGGACGAATCCGGCTTGACCACCTCGTTGATACGGTTCAATGGTTTTAGGAATAGGTCGAGAAACCAGCTGAAATCCTCGTAATCCGTTACGTGTAACGTGAGGCCATTCTGTTCAAGCACAAAGCTCTGGCTGCTGTCCCTGTTTGAGAATACGTATGCGGGCGTACGCTCGACCGGAATGGGCGGAGCGGCAGGTTCTGTGTTGTTTGGTGGCATCACGGAAAGCCCCAACTGAAAGTTGAACCGTTGAGCAAACGCAGGAAAGCCATTTTTGCGAAAATGCTCTTGAATCTCCGAAACATACGTCTGCAAACTGAGAATTGGGCTAAAGCGAACCTGTACAATCACATAAACGACTGGCGCGTTTTTCCACTTTCCCATTTGGAATCTCCTACATTGTTTAGACGTTCTCAGTTTACACTTTGGTTGACAAATAGGAAGAAATTTATGGTTGACACCATTTTTTCTTTTCCGAGAACGGTTCTCGAAACCTCCCCTAATGGGATTATCACGCCAGGAATCTCCCCCTGTTCCACTGAGGCTGAATCCTGTCAATGTCCCGGAGATTCACCTACGCCCTCCCTCAGGATGGCCGGGGCCGAGCAAAAGCGGGTGTACCTGGCTTCAAAGCGGCGGCTTAATTTTGGGCATAGGGGAAGCCGATGGATGCACCAGCGGCACGAAGAAATCGTAGAAAAACACTGTGGGGACTTTTGTGGGTAGACTGCTTCAAAAAAGTGGGTATTTGTGGGTAGTACCCACAGTTTCCCAGCGGCAAGCAGCCGTTGTAACGTGCTGAAACCAGGTAGCATATAGCAATAATGAGCAATGCTGAAAAGGGCAAAACCTCAACTCTTAACCGACAGGTTGTAGGTTCGATTCCTACCGCGTCCACCATAACATCAATAAAATAAGCACTTTACAGACCGCCCCAAAAGGCGGTTTTCTTTTTCTCGCGCGAATGGCTGTTTTGATGGCTGTTCTGAAAAATATTTATATTTTTGCGGAGAATCGCACTGGACCAGCCTCCAACCGGCACCCGACTCTCGCGAAGCCTTCGTGATCGCCCTTGTGCATCC
>Ga0181529_10000535_pt1 | contig 54899 bp, 46 predicted proteins | sample PEATcosm2014_Bin_36_FD_119763 | JGI IMG/M metagenome (GOLD analysis project Ga0181529, IMG submission 119763) | Peatland microbial communities from MTU Mesocosm Facility, Houghton, MI, USA - PEATcosm2014_Bin10_30_metaG | ecosystem: Environmental > Terrestrial > Soil > Wetlands > Peat | place...
CAAGGAAATCAACGAATACAGCGTAGCCGTGGAAGCGCTGGGGAAACCGTCGGATTTCTCGCCGTCGGAGGACTCATCGGTACGCCGTAGCGCCTACGAACTGCGCCAGAAACTGCACAAGTACTACGAGTCGGAAAAGCCCGATGCGGCCATCCACATCGAGCTGCCCAAAGGGTCGTACACGCCGCGATTTGTGGAAGTGGGACCCAAACCGGTTCCGGAAGCCGCGCCGCCGCCGGATTCCAAAAGGCTGGTCTGGTTCCTGGCGGCAGCGCTGGCTGCCTCGCTAGTGTTGGCGACGGTGCTGGCGGTGATGGTGCTGCGGGGTGGAACACGCGTAAACCGGGTAGTCCGGGAGGCGTGGAACCCCATTACGGCGGCTGGCGATCGCGTGCTGATTTCGGTGGGGACCACGCTCCACCTGGTGGTGCGGCCGTACATGGCGATTGTGGCCGAAGGCCTGCCCAAGTATCCGGCGTTTCCCGAGTTGTACCCGCTGTTCCGGCAGCACCGTCCCCTGCCGGACGGCGTGGATCTGTTCATGCACCCGGTGGACAATTCGGTGCAACTGGGACACAGCCAGACGGTGGTGATCGCGGCAACCACGCTCTCGCTGATCGGCGCGTCGTACCAGATTCTGCCGGAGCGCAGCGCGTCGGCGCCCACGTTGCGCAGCCGTAACGTGATTTTGATCGCCGACCCGCAAAACAGCAACACCGCCGCCGAACGGCTGGAAACCACCCCCCTCACGCTGGATTTCGATGCCGCCGCGGAGGACGTGGTGGTGCGGGAGCGCGCCGGGTCGCACACTGTATGGGCGGGAAAGCGCGGAGCGGATAAGCGCTACACCGACGTATATGGGCTCATCACGGTATTGCCGGCGGAAGGCGAGCCGGCCGGTCCGCACCACACCGTGATTTTCTCCGGTATCACGTCGGTAGGGACGCACGGCGCGGCGGAGTTTTTCTCCAAGCCCGAGACCCTGAATGTGCTCCGCGGGAAGCTGGCGGCCGAAGGCCACGCGGGGTTCCCGACGGCCTACCAGGTAGTGGTCCGCTGCCGCAGCAACGATACGCTGCTGCTGTCCACGGAATACGTGACTCACCGGATCATCGCGAAGTAGAGGGGCTACTCGCGACCGTCTATCAGTTCGCTCCATGCCAGGGCGTAGCCCAAAGCGCACTTCACTTCCCGGTGGCGGGCCGGCGCCAGGGCCCCGGCGCGGGTTTCAAGCCACTCCTTGGCGATGGTGCGAACGTTATCCAGGTTGGCGACGCAGGCGGAGCGAAGTCCCTCCTGCCGGCCCAGAGGAACCTCAACGGGAATGGAGCGGACCGTGGTTGTGATCTCCGCGACGATCAATTTGTTCAGGTATTCGTAGGCGTCGTTCCGGCTCAGTAGCAAGACGGGCCGACGGCCCGCCGGGTTCGGCAGGCTCGCCCACCAGATCTCGAATTGCCTCACGGTTTGTACTCGTCGGCGGTGGACCAATCGTCGGCATCGTCCGCGGAATCGGGCTGTCCGCGGTAGGCATCGCGCATGGCGGCGAATTCGGCGTGCCGGACGGCCCTTCGTATCGCCTGACGGACGAACTCGGATCTCAGCCGTTTTCCAGGCGACGCGATCCGGTTCAAGGCCGAAAGAGTCTGCTCGTCCAGCTGGACCAGAAGAGACTTCATATAGAACAATTATATATAAGATCCATATCGTTGGTTGCGTCGCGGTCGTCAGGCACGGCCGGTGGCACCATAATGTACCTATGCTGTCCAAGGTCCTTTCCTCTTTCCTGCTAGCCGCGTTCGCCTGTTCCTGCCGGGCGGCCGACGTGCCGCGCGACTGGCTGGAAGCGGCTCTCAAAGCGCACCTGGCGGAGTTTACGCGAACCGCGGGGGACGCCACCAAACCGGTGACGACGCGCGATCTGACCAACGCCGCGCTGCTCAACCTGATGACCGGCGGACCGGCGGCGCGGTCGGAGGCGTGGATCGAGCGCGCTTACGCCACCCAGGATATGGACCACGCCAGCAAGACTTTCGGCGAACTGAAATGGAGCACCGGCGACGCCGCCATCACCGATCTGAACGCCGTCGAGTTCGGAGCGCAGGCCCTGGGACCGGTGTACCTGGTGTATGGCGACGAGCTCTCCGCCGGCTTCCGGCAGCGCATGGCGCCGCACATCGCCGCCACGCTGGCGGGGCTGCACGGTCATAAAGTGGCCGTCTCTTATACCAATATTTTCCTCATGAACCTGGTGAGCGGCATGCTGATCGGACAAGCCGTCGGCGATTCGTCCGCCGTGCGGCAGGCGGAGGAGCAACTGGACGCCTGGTTCGACTACACCCGCCACAACGGCATTCACGAATTTGACAGTCCCACGTACTACGCGGTGGATCTCAATTCGCTGGTGATCGGACGGCGGTACGCCGACAATCCGAACTACCGCCGGCGCTTCCAGCGGGCCCTCGATTACTTCTGGGAAGACATCGCGGCCAGCTTTTTCCCCGCCGCGCATCGCATGGTGGGAGCGTATAGCCGCGACTACGATTTCCTGCGAGGACGCGCTGGCATGGACGTGTGGCTCACCGACGCCGGTTGGGCGGCGCTGCCGTCGAAGTCGGTGGATTTCGAGAAAGTGTATGTGTTGGACAATGCCGCCGACGAAGGGTACCGCCCCAAACGCGAGGCCGAGGCGATCACCGAGCAGTCGCCGCGGGAAGTGGTTTCCGCGTGGGATGACGATCCGCATCATACCCGCTACCTGTTTGTGGGCCGCGACGTGGCCGTGGGCTGCACCTCGGGCGACTACAATCCGCAGGACAAACTGTTCAGCGCCACCTTTGCCGGCGCCGCCGATCTTCCGCAAATCAGCATCGAGCCCGATGTCTTCGACGCGCCGTACGGCCTGGTGAAAAACCCCGATAAGACCGGCCACATGAAGCCGACCCACCTGCCGCTGCACGCCGCCTGTGTGGAGAGCGGCGGCGTGGCTCTGGTGACGCTCGACCTGGACCCTTCCGCGGTGCCGGCTGACGCCCACGGCTTCGCGACCAACCTGGTGCTGCCCGCCGCCGCCGAAATCTCCGTGGATGGCAAGCGCGTGCCGCTGACAGCGCCGTCGCGGAATCCCGTGGACCCGCAGGCGACCATCGTGGTGCGTATGGGGAACGCGACGGTCGCGATTCGCCTGTTGCATGTCGACGAATTGCCGCAACAGAAGCCCGCGCTGACGCTGGAAGCCGACGCGGACGGGCTGAAGGAGCATGCCGTGCGGCTGAAGCTCGCGCATGCCAGCGCGGGGCAAGCCAGCCAGGAGAAGCATCTGCGCGTGGCGTTTCTGATTGCCGCCCGCGACGGCGCGGATCTGCGCGCCGCCAACGTATCCAGCGAAATCCGCGAACATGTGTGGACGGTGAAGGCCTCGCTGCCCGGCCTGGCGCTGGAAGTGGTCCGCTCGGCCGACGACCGCAAGAAGATCGAAAGTCAATTGGTGAACGGCGCGCCGGCGCCGCGGGCGCTGCTGGCGGTGAACGGGAACGAGTTGATCCTGCAATAGGGCACGGGCGGCTTGCCCAGCCCGGCGCCATGTGCCAACCTGTGCTATCGGGAGAACCGCATGAAACCGCTCCTCCTCGCACTGCTGTTGGCTGTTTCCGTCCAGGCCGCAACCCGGCGCGTAGTGTTCGACAAATCCGGCGCCGAGCAAAAGTGGCCGCTTCATGAGTTCGACGCGGCACTGCCCGCCGACTGGGGTCCGTACGATTTCCTGGTCTTCGAACTGCGCTCCTCGTCGCCGCAGCGCTTCGAACTGCGCGTGCATACCGCTTCGGGGATGCGCGCGGTGCGGCTGGCGCCAGTTGCGGGCGCCTGGGTGCGCGCCGCCATCCCGCTCAGCTTCTTCACCAACAAGGTCCGCCAGGGGAACGATCTGGCGGCAGTGTCCAATAAGCTGCGGCCCATGATGTTCATCAATTTGTCGGGCACGCCGGGGCCGCTGGACGCCGTGCAGGAGATCGGCTTGGTGATGCCGGGCGCGCTCGGCGATCCCACCGTGGAAATCCGCTCGACGAAGCTCACCAAGGACGATCCCGGAGATGCGTTGCTCGAGTCGCAACCCGTGGTGGACGAGTTCGGCCAGTGGATCCATGACGACTGGCCGGGCAAGGCGAAAAGCCTGGAGCAATTGAAAGCCGCTTGGGCCGGCGAAGAGAAGTCGCTCGGCGCGGGTGATTTTCACTATTGCCGCTACGGCGGTTTTGCCGACACCAAGGCCAAAGCCACCGGATTTTTCCGCGTCGAAAAGATCGAGGGCCGCTGGTGGTTCGTGGATCCCGACGGCCACCTGTTCCTCTCCATGGGCGCCGATTCCATGGGAGCTTCCGCGCCTACGCCCACGCAGGGCCGCGAGGCGCTGTTCGCGCAGCTTCCGCCGGCGGAGGCAGGGTCGGGCCGCGGCGGCGGACGCGGCGGAGCATCCTTTTACACCTGGAATCTGACGCGCCGCTACGGCATGGACTTCGCCGAAAAGTGGGTGGACACCACGCTGCGCCGCATGACGGCGTGGGGATTCAACACCATCGGCAACTGGAGCGACGCGCGTCTGGCCGCCGCGCACCGCATACCCTACGTGTTCACGTCGCGCGGTTGGGGCATCGAGAGCGGACCCATGGGAATCGCCGATGTCTATGCCCCCGATTTCGCCCAGGCGGTGGACCGCGCCGCCGCGCAGCAATGCGATGCGCGCAAGGACGACCCCTGGCTGCTGGGCTATTTCGTCGGCAATGAGCCGCCCTGGCCGGGACGCGAGGCGGTGGCCGCCGACGCGATTCTGGCCGGTTCCGATCGCCCGCTTCAGCGTGCGCTGAAAGCGTTCCTGGCCGAAGGCGACACACCCGAGCGGCGACAGGCGTTCCTGTACCAGACCTACCAGAAGTTTGTGGAGACGGTGAGCGCGGCCATTCGCAAGCACGACCCCAACCATCTGAACCTGGGACTGCGCTTCGGGTCGAGCGCGCCGCCGGAGATTGTGCGCGCGTCGGCGATCTTCGACGTCTACAGCCTCAACAGCTACCAGGTGACGCCCAATCCGCGCGAGATCGCCAAGGTGAAAGAACTGATCGACCGGCCCCTTCTGATCGGTGAATTTCATTTCGGCGTCCCCGGCCGCGGCATGACGCCCGGCTTGCGGCAGACTGTGAACCAGGTAGAGCGCGGCGCGGCCTACCGGTATTACGTGGAGAATGCGGTCGCCGACCCGGCCATCGTCGGGACGCATTGGTTCGAGTGGATCGACGAGCCGAACACCGGCCGCTTCGACGGCGAGAACTATAACATCGGGTTCGTGGACGTGACCGATGAGCCGTATCGCGAACTGGTGGAAGCGGCCCAGGCGACGCATCGGCGATTGCTGCAGGTGCATTCCGGCAAGGCTCCGCCGGTGGAACGGCAGGGGAAAACGCAGTAGCCTACAAGCTCAGGATTTCCCGCAGCCGGTTGGACTGGCGCCGCGACATCTCCACGGTGCGGCCGCCCCGCAGCGTCACCAGCAAGCCGCCGGAGACGGCCACTTCCACCTTCTCGATCCATTTCAAATTGAGGATCTGCTTGCGGTCGGCGCGGAAAAATACGGCGGGATCCAACTGCGCCTCCAGGGCGTTCAAGGAGCGGCGAATCAGCGGCCGCTCGTCGCCGAAATACAGCCGCGTGTAGTTGCCTTCCGATTCCAGCAGGAAAATTTCCGGCAGACGGAGGATCCAGCAGCGGTCGCCGTCGCGCACGAACACCTGTTCCAGGCGCGGCGTCTCGGAGCGGGGACGCACGCGGGCCAGGGCGGCGGCCAATCGCGCGGTCGCCACCGGTTTCATCAGGTAATCGAGCGCGTTCACTTCGAAAGCCTGGATGGCGTACTGATCGTAGGCCGTGGTGAAGATCACTTGCGGCACGTCGTCCAGCAATTCCAGGAGCTCGAAGCCCGTCATGCCGGGCATCTGGATATCCAGGAACAGCAGATCGGGCGAACTCTTGCGGATCAGTTCGAGGGCTTCGGTACCGTCGCGCGCCTCACCCACAATCTCCACCTCCGGATGCGCGGCCAGCAGCCGGCGCAATTCCAGGCGGGCAAGGCGTTCATCGTCGACGATCAGGGCTCGCATATATTGGGCAGTTATGCCGTCATGGGGATCAACACGGTGGCGGCGACGTGGCCATCGCGATTCTTCAGTTCGAAGCTGGCGCGCCCGTTGTAGAGAATGCGCAGCCGCTCGCGAATATTGGCCAGGCCGAGCGGCGTGGTTGTGGGATCGGTTTCCGCAATCTCTCCGGGATTCTCCACTTCCATCATCATCGAGTCTCCCACGATGGCGGCGCGCACCGACAGGTCGCCGCCCTCTGCCCGCGGCGCGATGCCGTGTTTGAGCGCGTTCTCCACCAGGGTCTGCAGTAGCATGGGCGGCACCGGAACGGGAGCGGCATCCGGGTCGATGGAGATGTGTACGCGCAGCCGGTCTTCGAAGCGCGCCGACTCCAGCGCCAGGTAGTCGCTGACAATCTCCACTTCCGAATGCAGCGGCACGGTGTGTTCCACGTCGCGGCGTAGGTTGTAGCGCAGAATGTTGGCCAGGCGCGTCAGCATGTCCTGCGACTGCGCGGGATTCTCCGCCACCAGCGCGCGGATGGAGTTCAGGCAATTGAAGAGGAAGTGCGGATTGATCTGCGCTTCCAGCGCGCGCAGTTCGGCTTCGCGCAGCGCCAGCTGCAGCCGCACCTCGGCTTCGCGATGCCGCCGCGGACCGGTGAGCAGCACGTACAGGACGGTCCAGACGGTCCAAAACGCCAGAGTTACGGCCCAGGTTTTTAGCGCATCGCCTGGGTTTTGGCCGAGGCCCTTGCCCATGGCGTGTACTACGACGGAGTACGTCTCGGCCGCTCCGGCGTGCACCGTGCCGAACACCGGCACGGCCGCCACCATCGGCCATGTGGGCCCGCTCAACCAGCGCCGCCGCCGGATCTCGCGGCGCAGCAGACCCGTGAGCGCCACGCCCAACAAGCAATAGACCGATCCGTAGACGATCCCCCCCGTATCCGACCCGGGTTGATTGAGGACGGCGAGAATCGTCAACATCAGCAGTCCGCCCCAACCCAGCAACTGGCAGCCCCAGTACGCCAGGGTCGACGGCTGCACCGCCAGCCGCCGCCGCTGCCAGACCAGGACTCCCAGCAGAAGCGCGCACAGGATCCCCGCGCCCGTCCAGAAAGCCGCGGACGGCGCCTTTGGGACGATCGCGTGAATCGAACGATTCTCTTCCAGGTTGCGATTCAGCCGGTCCTCCAGCACGTCGACGATCCACCATCCCCAGGTGCTTTCCTGGCCCACGGTGTACACCCATCCCCGATCCGACTCGTCCACGCTGAAAACTCCGTTGGGCCCTCCCGCCACCAGGCGCACCGGAATTTCATTCACCGGGCGGATGCCGCGCGAGTTCAGAAAGTTGCCGTTGTCGCCCAGAAACTGTTCCAGGTGCGGATTCCGGTATTTGCCATCCGGCCCGATCAGCGAGGAGTCTACCGTGAACTGGAATCGGAACAAATGATGGTTCAGATAATCCATCGGGACGGTCTTCAGGGTGTCGCGATAAAACTTGGTCAACGACGCGGGGTCGTGCACCGGATAGTCGGCGATGGGCCCGCGGAAGCCGATCCAGCAATTCTGATAGACGGTCTTGGAGCTAAGGTCAAACGGCCAGATATAGACGCTCCGCGCCGGATCGGCGAGCACCCATTGGTTGTTCTGCGGATCCAGGACCGCGACGAAGGCGCACCCCTCGGCCGCATCCTCCAGCGACTTCGTGGAGATGCGGACCGCGTCGATGAAGCGCGTTTCGAAGCCCTGCTTGTCGAGCAGGTGCAGCAGGGCGATGGCATTGTCGCCGGGCCCGGAGGTGATGCCGCTTTGCAGAATCTCCGCGCCGGTTCTGCGCCGCGAAAAGTCGTCCGGAGGGCCTGTCAACGGCTTTCCTCCGACGAGCAAGGTCGAGACGCGATCATCGGGCAGGCGGCTGAGGCCGCTCACTGTGCTGAACGCGTCCTCGATACTTTTCCGCACATTCGGAAGCGGACTCGCCGCCCGCGGCACGCCCCCGGGCCACAGGAGAACTGCCAGCAGGGCCGCCGCGCGTCTCCGGCTCACGATGTTCCAGGACCTCTGACTCTGATTTACCATACGGCAATCTTGCCGTGGCCCGCCGAGCCAGTGTTGCGGATTGTGATGAGCGGTTTCCGCGCGGGATGAGCGCTCACTTCTTGCGCGCGCGAATCGTCACCCGGTAGTTGTTTTCCGCGTTCAGATTGATGAGCGCCACGAACGTGCGCCCCTGGTAGACGCCGAGCGTCGCCGATTGCGACACTGCGGACACCTCCCAGCCGGCCGGCAGCAGCACCGTGTTGCGCAGTCCGTGCAGCGTGCGGATGAAGACCAGTTCGCCGCCATCGGCCTTGTAAGCCGCGTCCTTCAGCGTGCCGGTGATGCGCAGGTGGGCGCTCTGTTTGTCGTCGGTGATGGGCACTTCGAGCTTCGCCGTCATCTGCGAGCCGTCCTTGACCGGCGTGAGGATCCTGGCGGTATCCAGATCGATCACTTTCAGGCCTTCGAGCGGCAGGTAGGCCAGGGAATCCAGGCGCGCCGTGGCGCCTTTGCGGTAGTCGCTGTAGGTCTGCTCCACTTTGATGCTGTGGGTCTCCGGCGCGTCCAGATCGTAGAGCGTCTTGATGTCGTCGAAGAACATGTCGGTGTACGCCGTCGGCTGAAACGTCGCGGTAGTCTTGCGCGCATGCACCGTCACCGGATTGCTTTGTCCACTGGGGTTGGCGAAGGCCAGTTTGAGCCGGCCGTCCGGTAGCGCGGAGAGCTGCGCCGCCACGTTCGACGAGAGGAACGCGAAACCCTTCGGCAGGATGACGCCCAGCCGGTAGCCGCTCAGGCTGCGCACCCACACGATGTCGTCGTTGTGCATCTGGTAGGTGCGGTCGTCTTTGTAGGTCTTGTAAATGAGGACGCGCCCCACGCCGCCCTGCGGCACGGGGATGGGCAGCGTAGCTCGGATCTCGTGCGTCTCCGGATCGTTGGCGGCCGGCCCGTAGGTGAATTTGAGCGGTTTGCCGGTGCGCGGGTCGAAAACTTCGACGTCCGAGCCCTCGCTGCCGCCGCGCGTCGCGTTCACCAGTTCGGTAGCGCCGACGCGCGTCTCTTCGGGCAGGAACTTGATGCGGAACTGCTCCGAGCCCGGTTCCAGAATGGCGTATTCGGTATAAGCGTCCTGCGTGAACAGGCGTGTCAACGGCGGCGTGGGCCGCAAGGAGCCGTCGGGATTGGTCCCGCCGGGAAACGGATTGTTGCCGCCTTTCCTGGCTTGCGCCGCCAGGGATACCGGCAGCAGGAGGGCGACGGCGAGCTTGCAGAGCGAGGAGTGCATTTGGAGCATCAGTCTATCCTAGGCCGAGGAGAGGTGGCAAGGAGCGTCCGTTAGGCCCGTTCGGTGCCGCGGACCGTTAGCGGCGACACGTGAAGAGGTTCGCAAAGCCCGAAGGGCGAAAGAAAATAGCCCATGGCGTGAGCCATGGGGAAACGGCGCGATGCCCCAAGAGCCCCGGAACGGGGCGGAAGATCCGCCCCCACCCCAAATGCTCAGGCGTCGCCTCAGCTCACTCCGCGCGGATCGCAATCGTCGGATCCACGCGCACCGCGCGTAGTGCCGGCTCGAGACTGCCGAGCAGCGTCATCACCAGCGCCACCAGCGCCGCGCACGCGAAGGTGGCCGCATCGTGCGGGGCCACTCCCGCCAGCAGCGATTGCAGCAGCTTGCCGGCGCCATAGGCCAGCGCCATTCCGGCCGCGATCCCCACCACGGCCAATTGAAAGCCCTCGCGTAGCGTCATCCCCAGAATGTCGCTACGCTGCGCGCCCAACGCCATCCGCACTCCGATCTCCTGCGAGCGCTGCGACACCGCGAAGGCCAGCAGACTATGAATCCCCACCGCGGCCAGCAGGAATGCCACCGCGCCGAAAGCTCCCAGCACCGCCAGTTGCACGCGCCGCGACTCGGTCTCGCCGGCCACAATCTCGGTCATCGGCCGCACGTCGGACACCGGTTGATCCGGGTCGGCCTCGCGAATCAGGCGGCGTAGCGCGGGAGCCAGCGAACCGGCGTCGCCCGCCGCGCGGACCACCAGATCTTTGGGAGCGTACCAGGGCGACACCGCGTCGGTCTGCTGCCAGGAGAGATACACCTGCGGCTCGCTTGCCCGCTCCAGGCCGCGCACGCGGATGTTGCCCACCACGCCCACGATGACGCGATCGTTGTTGCCGAAATCGAAATGCCGGCCAATAGGCTTCTCGCCCGGCCAATAGCGGTTCACGAACGATTGGCTCACCACCGCCACATAAGGCGCCCGATGCGAGTCCGTCTCGCGCACTTCGCGTCCCACTACTAGCGGAATCCCCATCGCCTCGAAAAATCCCGGCGTCACGAAGCGCAGGCTGGCCGTCCGCCGGCGCGCAATGTCCTCAGGATGGCCGGCGATCTCCACCGGCCAGATCCCTCCGGTCAGCACCATCGGCAGAAAGCTGGTGTACGCCGCCGCCGTGACGCCGGGCAGTTGCCGCGCACCTTCCAGTACGTGACGATAGAACGGATCACGCTTCTCGGGCGTCCCGTATTGCGGCATGGGCAGCGAGGTGCGGAGCGTCAGGATGTGATCCGCGCGGAATCCGGGGTCCACCGCCTGGATGCGCCACAGCGCGCGCGTCAACAGGCCGAAGCCGGCCAGCAACACCACCGAGCAGGCCACTTCCACGATCACCAGCGCCGAGCGCAGCCGCTGCCGCCGTCCGCCGATGCCGCTGCGCCCGCCTTCGTGGAGCTCCGTCGAAATCTGCCGGCGGCTGCCGCGCAGCGCCGGAATCAGTCCGAAACCGGTGCTGGTCGAAAGCACCAGAAGCGTGGCCGCCAGCAGCACGCGTGGATCCAGCTCCGGAGTCTCGGCCAGCGGCAGCGATACCGGAATCAGCCGCACCAGCAGCGGCACCGTAGCCCACGCCAGCAGCCATCCCAGGGTTCCGGCGGCCGTCGCCACCACCAGGCTTTCGGTGAGCATCTGGCGCACCAGCCGTTCGCGGCCCGCGCCCAGCGCGGTGCGCACCGCCAGTTCGCGACGCCGCATCATGGCGCGCGCCAGCAGCAGGTTGGCCAGGTTGGTGCAGGCGATCAGCAGCATACACCCGGCGGCGGCCATGAGCACCTTCAGCAGCAGCACGGCGCGCGGGGAAACATCGTCGCGCAGCCGTTGTGAGGTTACGTGCGTGTTGGCCAGTTCTTTCGGATAGGCGCGCGCCAGCCGCTCGCCGATGGAGCGCAGTTCCGCCTGCGCCTGCGCGAAGCCGGCGCCCGGTTTCAGCCGCCCGACGCCGTAGATGTAGGTGTCGCGCCGGTCGTCGAAGGCATCCGGCCGCCAGCGCATGGCGGTCCAGAGCAACGCCTGCCGGCTGGGGAAATAGAAGCCCTTCGGCATCACGCCGATGATGGTGTGGGGCGTGTTGTCCAGGCGGATGGAGCGGCCCAAAACGTCCGCATCGCCAGCGAACAGGCTCTGCCACAGGCCGTAGCTCAGGATCACGGTCTCCGGGCTGGACTCGCTGTCGTCCTTCGCCGTGAACACCCGCCCGAACGCAGGCGACACCCGCAACATGGACAACATGCCGCCGGTGAGCGCCGCGCCGTCCAGCCGCTTCGGCTCGCCGATGCCGGAAAGGTCCACCGAGAGACTGCGATACGCCTCCAGCGACGCGAACGACGTGTTCATGCGCCGCCAATCCATGAAATCGGCGGGAGACGTGTCGCTATTGTCCTCGGTGACCTTCACCAGGCGGTCTGGTTCCCCGTAAGCGAAAGGACGAATCATCACGTGATCCACCATGGTGAAGGCAGCCGTGGTGGCGCCGATGCCGACCGCTCCGATGGCCACGGCGGCTATCGCGAAGCCCGGCGAGCGGCGGAGCGTTCGGGCGGCATAGCGCAGATCCTGCCGCAGCAGGTCGAGATGCACCGCCGCGGCGTTGGTGACCAGGTCCGGCAGCACTTCCAGCCACAGTCCGGGAACGCCGAACAGGCCGGACGCGTCGCGCCGCCGCGCCGCAAATGCCGCGCGCATTTCCCCGGCGTACTCCGCGCGCCACGACGCTGGGTACAGCCACAGCAGTGCGCGATAGGCCAGCAGGCTGATCATCAGGCTCTCTCTCGCGCGAAGCCGCTGGCGCGCGCCAGGCGGACCAGGTCCATCAGGCGCGCGGCTTCGGCGCGGGCCACCGCGTCGCCGTACGGCGTAATGCGGTAATAGCGGCGCCGTTCGTCATCCTGTTCGGGCGCCGGCCGGTCGCCCGTCTCCGCGATCAGTCCCTGGCTCAGCATCCGTTCCAGCGACCGGTAGAGCGTGCCCGCGCCCAGGCGAAGTTGGTTGTCGGTGCGCGCGGCGACGTCCTGGATGATGGCGTAGCCGTGGCGGTCGCCGCCAGCCAGGGCCATCAAAATGTGGAAGGTGACGGACGGCAGCGGCAAAAGCCGTTGCGGGTCGGGTAGGCGTGCATCGGTCATCGCTTCTATTATATTCCTAGTGAATCTAGTTGCAAGGGGTATATTCACCAGGGTAATAGACGGCGCGCTTGTCATTTGGTGAGCCGGCGAACAGAATAGAGGTCTGTGCATCCGATTCGTGCTCTCTCCCTGGCGGTTCTGGCGGCGCTCGCGCCGGCAGCCCTGGCCGACGTGAAAGTCGTCGGCCCCACGGCAGTGCAATTTCAATTTCCCGGCGCCGCGGGCACACCCGATTCGCTCGCGCTCGACCGCTTCCTGTGGAACGGCAAGCCGCTGACCGCGGCCAACCAGCTCTCCGTCAAACAACTGTCCCCCGGCGTGAATGAGATCACGGCCGGCTCGAAAACTCCCGGCGAATGGGAATTCGACCTGGCCGACCAGGGCAGCTTCTTCGGATTCGGCGAGCGCTTCGACCGCCTGGACCATGCGCACACCATCATCCACAACAGTTCCATGGATTCAGCCGGCTCCAAGGGCGGCAACACCTATGAGCCCGTGCCGTTCTTCATGAGCCTGCGCGGCTACGGCCTGTGGCTGGACACGTTCGGCGAGGCGTCGTTCGACCTCAATGTGACCGAGCGGTACCGCGTCCGCGTCACCGTGTTCAGCGATCGCCTGCGCGTGGTGCTTTTCGAGGGCCCGAAATTTCCGGCGATTCTCGACCGCTTTACCGCGCTGGTGGGACGCCAGCAATTGCCGCCTTATTGGGCCTTCGCGCCATGGAAAGCGCGCGATTACCATCGCAACCAGGCGGAAGTGAATGAGGATGTGGACCGCTATCGCGAACTGGGACTGCCGGCGTCGGTGATTCTGATCGATAGCCCCTGGGCCACCAATTACAACACCTACGAGTTCAATCCCAAGCAGTTCGACGACGCGGCGAAAATGGTGGCGCACATTCACGAGGAAGGCTACAAACTGGTGCTGTGGCACACCTCGTGGATCGACAACGCCACCAACCCTCCCGGCGAGCAGGGGTTCGCCGGCAAGATTCCGCCGCTGGCCACCAATTTCGCCGAAGCCGAAAGCAACGGCTACTTTCTGCATCGGCCCGACGGCTCCACGTATCTCGCGGATTGGTGGAAGGGCAAAGGGTCGCTCATCGATTTCACCAACCCAGCCGCCAAAACGTGGTGGGAAGGCCAGGTGGGCAAAGCCATCGCCGCCGGCGCCGACGGTTTCAAGGACGACGACGCTGAGGGCAATTTCGTGGGCGATGTGAAGTACTTCAGCCGCGAGAATCAGCGCCTCATCCGCAACCGCTATGCCGTGGACTACAACCACGCCGTCGCCGAGGCGCTCACCGCCCGCAAGGGCAAGGACTGGGTGTTGTTTCAACGCAGCGGCACCATCGGGTCGCACAATCAACCGCTGTTCTGGGGCGGCGATAACGACGCCACGTTCTCCACCGAAAATGGCCTGCCCACCGTCGTAACCGCCGGTCTGAACGCCGGCCTGAGCGCCATTTCATTGTGGATGAGCGACCTCGGCGGCTACAACAAGAAGGCGCGCTACGATGGCGACAACGTCCTCTTCGCGCGCTGGAGCGAGTACTCCGCCTTTTCGCCCGGCATGGAAGTGATGAGCCAGATGAACCTGGGACCGTGGGACTACGGCTTCGACGGCCTGCGCGTCTACCGCATCTACTCCGTCCTGCACATGAGCCTGTTCCCATACCGCTACGCCGCCGCCCAGGAAAGCGCCCGCAACGGCCTGCCGATGATGCGCGCGCTGGTGCTGATGCACCAGGACGACCCGGAAGCGCGCGCCGCCGAGACGGAATATTATTTCGGACCCGATCTGCTGGTGGCGCCGGTGCTCAGTCCAGTGAACGAACGCGCCGTGTATCTCCCCGCCGGCGCGTGGATCGACTATTGGACCGGCAAGCGTCTCCCCGGCCGCCAGACCGTGATCGCCGCGGCTCCGCTCGACCGCCTGCCGTTGTACGTCCGCGAGGGCGCTATCCTACCCAAGATCCCCGAGGACATCATGACGCTGGTGCCGCGGTCCGAGGTCAAGGACGCCACCGTGAAAGCCCTGGACGATCGCCGCGTCTACGAGCTCTATCCCGGCGAGAAGCTGCAGGGGATCACCGATTTCGAAGGCCGCACGGTGGCGCCGGGCGCCGACGGGAAGAGCCTGGTGGTCACAGGGAAGCCAGCGCGGGTCATCGTCCGCTGGCGCTTCGCGGCCCCGGAATCGGCGTCGGTAAACGGGCGGCCGCTAACGGTGCAGAAGGCGCCCGACGGCGCGGCGTCCGTGGAGTTCGATCATCGGGACTCCAGCCGGTTGACTTGGCAGTAACCCGGTTTTCGTCTCCACACGGCGCCTAGCAGCCCTAGCGTAAGTCCCACGGCCGCCATCGGCAGACGCCAATCGAAATCGGGCGTCGCTGGAAACGTCGCCAAATCGAGGAACTCGTATCGGACTCCCAATTGACGATCCGCCAGGACCGCCAACTCCGGATCTCCGGCAGCTCTCGCCCGCTCTTCCCGCGCGTGCCGCTCCTGGAATTGCCGGGCTACCTGGTTCACCACTTTCCGCGCCACAACCCCATCGCGCCCGGAAGAAGAAATCGAGAATCCCACCGGCGGGTCCAACAGGCGGACGCGGACATCCCGCGGCCGCAGGTGGATGCGAAGGCTCCGGCCGATCGCCGTCAGGCTCTCTTCGTTGAGCACCACGCGCTCCAACCCATGGAATTCCTCGACAACGGAAGCCCGGTCGGCCGTCTGCATCGGGACCAGCGGCCGCGTGATTCGTAGGGACGCCGTCGAGGTGTACGTGCGGGGCGCCAGAAACGACGCGCCCCATCCCAGTACCGCGCCCGCGGCAGCGAAGCCCGCCATCCGCAGCACCGCACGGGGACGCCGCATGGTCGCCGCCGTCAGCAGTCCCAAGGCCAACCCGGCCGCCAGTCCGCAACCCACGTACGGCAGACTGTGCAAACCCTCCGGGTGTTCTGGCAGGGTCGCGGCCTCCACAACCTGGGTCGTGCCCAGGACCGGCGGCGGCGCTTGCGGCAGGTATTGTTTCCACAGCGCCATCCGCATCCGGTTACGCCGGGAATTCTGCTCCACCAATTCAGTCGTCAACAGCTTGACCACGTCGTGCGCTTTTTTCTTATCGCCGTACGCAAACGAGACGGCCAGCCCGCCCTGCGCCAGACGCCAAACGTGGATGTCCCCGGCCATCCGCCTCGCGAGAACGTCGATCGCGACGCCGTCCCGGCGTTCCTCCGCGTATAGATTCAACGGCGGCGAGGTGATGATGCTCATCAGGTTCGTCTGGCTGAAGATCGATCGAGCGAGATCCGCCAGTTGCTCCGTGTCGTCCAGCGAAGGCGCGCCGCCCGCGGGCGATTCCATCCGCAGGGCGGCCGTCGACACATAACGCCGGTCCGCGCGCCACGACAGGCCCGCCGCCACCAGCATGCCCGCCGCGCCGCACGCCGCCGCCAGTTTCCAATACGCGGACGCGTGGAGCACGCGCATCCGCAACGCGCCTCCCACGACGTTGAGCCATTCCCGCCACCCCGGCCGGACATCGTCCAGCAGCGCCTGAAATTCCTCGCCGTATTGTTCGCGCCAGGCCCGCGGATAAAGGAGGGCCGCCAACCTCATCCAGCGCCTCATGTCCGCAGCAGCCTCCGCCGCGCGGTCCGGAGCACCTGATCCAGGCTGGCGGTCTGCTCTTCCAGCGCGCGCCGGCCGGCCGCCGTCAGGCAATACGGCCGCCGGCGGTCCTCCGAATCCACGCCGCGGATCCAGCCGCGCTCCACCATCCGCGTGATGGCGCCGTATAGCGTCCCCGGCCCCAGGCGGACACCCGCGAAGCGTTCGATGTCTTCCATCATGGCGTAGCCGTGTTTGTCGCCCTCGGCCAGGCTGGCCAGAATCAACAGCACCGGATCGGTCACGCTTCTATTACACCTCGCGCTATATCGTACTGCGTAATAAGAAGGATGTCAAGAATAGGCTCAGTCGCAGCGCAGTGTGGCCACGGGTTCAATCCTGGCGGCGCGCAGCGAAGGCATCCAGGCGGCGCATACCGATGCGGCGAAGACCAGCAGCATGCCCACCCCGAACGCTGCCGCGTCGAAGTTGGGGATGTTGGGAATCAGCGCCGCCAGGATGCGCGCAAGTCCCAGCGCCGCCAGCGATCCCACCGCCGTGCCGATGGCCGCCAAGCGCAGCGATTGCTTCAGCACCAGTCCCGCCACCTGGCCCCATCCGGCCCCCAGCGCCACCCGAATCCCGATTTCTTTGGTGCGCTGAGCCACCAGGTACGCCAGCACGCCGTACAAGCCGGTCAGCGTCAGCAGCAGCGCCACCGCGCCCAGCGCGGCCGACACCCAATACACCACTCGGAACGGGTAGAGCTGCACGGCGAGGATCTCATCGACGCTGTGGATCTGGTCGATGGCGCCGGGGATGTCGCGCGCCAGCGATGCGTCCAGCCGCTGCCTCGCCGCATCGCCATTGCCCGCGACGCGCGCCAGCAGCACCGTGCCGGCCGAATGCAGCGTGGTGGGAAAGTAGATGCACGTGGAATCCGTTCCGTCGCCGATCCAGCCGTTGATGGCGTCGCGCGCTACACCGATTACCCGCGCTTCGGAAAACATCGGCATGCCCGGCCCATGCGGCGCGGAGATGCGGAAGGTGCGGCCCACCGCATCGCGGTCCGGAAAGAGTCGCCGCGCGGTGGCCTCGCTGATCACCGCCACCCCGGCATCTCCCCGGGCTTCGTCCGCCGTGAAACTCCGTCCGCGCACCAGGGGCACCTGAAAGATCGCGAAGTACTCCGGGGACGCCATCTGGAACCGGGCGCGATGCCTGTCCTTCGATTCGGCCGGCCGCACCACCAGTTCGGGAAGCTGCCCCATGAATGGCACCTTGCCGGCGGCCGCGACTGACTGCACCAGGGAGTCTGCCGCGAGCTGCTGCACCACTCTCTCGCGCAGCGGCTCTTCCACGTCCAGCTCGATCACCCCGGCGGATTGCAGTCCGGGGTCCACGCCACCTATGCGTAAGTTGGCGCGCAGCAGGATGGCCGCGGAAATCAGAATCAGCGCAGACACCGCGACTTGCGCGATCACCAGCGCGTGGCGCAACCGCGAAGGCCGGAAATCGGTGGTGAATTCACCGCGGGCGGCCTGCATGATGTTGGGCCGCGTGGCCTGCAGCGCCGGCATCAGGCCGAACAGCAGCGTCGCGGCGATGGCGGCCGCCAGCATGAAGGCGAACACGCGGACGTCGGGACTCAGGGACACCAGGTTGAGAGCATCCAGATATCCGGCCGGCGTAGTGGCGTACAACAGCCGCACCGCGAGCCCGATGGTGGCTTGCGAAATCCCGAATCCCACCACCGCCGCCGCAGCCGCCAGCAGAACGCTCTCCGTCAGCAATTGGCGGATGAGGCGCGAGCGCGCCGCGCCCATCGCCAGCCGCACGCCGATCTCCCGCTGGCGCGCCATGGCGCGGGCCAGCATCAAGTTCGCAATGTTGGCGCAGGCCACCAGCAACACCAGCCCGAAGGAAGCCAGAAAGGACGACATGGCCGCCAGCGTGGCCGTCCGCGGCGCCAGCGTCGAGGCCCGCGACAGGAGTCTGACGTTGACGGCCTTCTCCGCGAAGGGACTGTCCGCCGTGTATTGGTGCGCCCACGCCGCCAGCGACGCCTTCGTCCGGCTGGGGCTCCAGCCGCGCCGCAGCCGCCCCACGATTTCGATATTGCCGCGCCGATTCCGCTGCAGGTTCGAGCCGCCCTGCAACTGCGCACCCATGGTCAGCGGCGCCCAGAAATCCACCGGCAGATCGCCGATTCCCGGAAAGCCCTCGCGCGCCACTCCCACAACCGTCAGCGGATAACCGCGGACCACCAGTTTCTTCCCCACGATCTCCGGGTCCCGCGCGAACTTGTTCTTCCACGCGGTAAAGCTCAGCACCGCTACCGGCTGGGTTCCGGGCGCGGGCGCGTCATCGGGAGTGAGCGTGCGTCCCAGCGCGGCGTCGCCTCCCAGCATGGTGAAGTAGTTGCCCGTCACCAGCTCCCCGAACAGATAGTGGCCTTCCACGCGGGTGAAGAACATGTCGAAGCCCAGCGTTTCGGCAAACGCCGTGGAAGTCCTTCGGAAGTCCGCGAACTCCGCCGGCGTGGCGCGGTGCTCCCTGCCGTTCGGCAGAGTCCAGGAAAACTCGTAGAGGCTCGATGGGTCGCGGACCGCCAGCGGCCGCAGCACGTAAGCGTCAAACGCGGTAAATATGGCGGTGTTCAGTCCCAGGCCGAGGGCGATGATGGCGACCGCCGCCGCTGCGAACCCGGGCGCTCGCCGGAAACCGCGCAGCGCGTAGCGGACGTCCTGCAGCAGCGTTTCGAGCGCGCGGATTCCGCGGCCGTCGCGGCATTCCTCCTGCACCTGCGCGACACCGCCGAATTCCTGCCGCGCGCGCCGGCCAGCCTCCAGCTCGGCAAGTCCCGCCTCGCGATGCTTGCGCGCCTGCATCTCCAGGTGGAATCGCAATTCGGCGTCCATTTCCTCTTCCGCGCGCCGCCGGAACAGCAACGCCCGCATGCGCAGTTGCAAATCGCGCCACGTCATATCAAGCCATCTTCAGCACGCGTCCGATAGCGGCGCTCAGCCGCTCCCAGTTGTCGGTTTCCCGCTCCAGTTGCTTCCGTCCGCCCGCCGTCAGATGGTAGAAGCGGGCGCGGCGTCCCAGCTCGGAAACACCCCAGTCGGCCTGGATCCATCCCTGGTGCTCCAGCCGGTGCAGCGCGGGGTATAGCGACCCCTGGTTCACCTGCAGCACGCCTTCGGAAATCTGCTGGATGCGTTCCGAGACAGCCCATCCGTGCATGGGCTCGTTCTGCAGCGCGCGGAGAATCAACAGGTCGAGCGTGCCCTGAAGGAGATCGATCTGGGTAGCGGGTTTCATTGGTGTCGAGAGTCTACATTAGATTAGGCCGACTTGGTGTCGAATGTCAACAAGAAGAAGTCGAAGCCGGTTCGGCCGTCCCCACGCCGCCGCCCGACCGGTTACTATTTACTTCATGCGTCGCTTTCTGCCCGTAATGTTTCTAGCCACCGCCGCGTTTTCGGCCGGTGTCCCCTACCTGGCGCAGCCCGCGCTCTGTCCCACCCGGCCCGAGATCGCTTTCGTTTCGGGCGGCGATATTTGGGTGGCGCCCGCCAAGGGCGGAGAAGCCCACCTGTTGGTGTCGCACGCCGCCGACGAATCGCGCCCGTTGTATTCCCCCGACGGCGCCAAACTGGCCTTCATCTCCACCCGCACCGGCAACGGCGACATCTACGTGCTCACGCTCTCGACCGGCGATCTCAAGCGGCTTACCTTCGACGACCGCCTCGACCAGCTCGACGCCTGGTCGCGCGACGGCCGCTGGATCTACTTCTCCAACACCGGCAACGACGTCGGCGGCAAGAACGACATCTACCGCGTGAGCGCTTCCGGCGGCACGCCCATGCCGGTCTCGGCTGACCGCTTCACCAACGAATTCCAGGGCGCGCCGGCGCCCGATGGCGCCTCCATGGCCTTCGCCGCGCGCGGCAATGGCGACTCGCAATGGTGGCGCCACGGCCACAGCCACCTCGACGAATCCGAAATCTGGCTGCGCAAGGAAGGTACGCCCGCCGTCTACGAAAAGCTCGTCGATCTCAACGGCCGCAACGTCTGGCCCATGTGGACCCCCGACGGCCGCCAAATCTACTTCATGTCCGACCGCTCCGGCGCGCAAAATATCTGGACGCTGCCGCTCGGCGGCAAGCCGCGGCAAGTCACCAAATTCACCGACGGCCGCGTGCTCTGGCCGTCCATCGGCTACGACGGCAAGGCCGTGGTGTTCGAGCGCGATTTCAAAATCTGGCAGCTCGATACCAGGACCGGCGAAGCGTTTCCCGTGCCCATCACCCTGGTGGGCTCGGCCGCCAGCCCCGAAGTGCAACATCTGTCCATCAACACCTTCACCGACCTGGCGGTGTCGCAGGACAATCGCAAGATCGCCCTGGTGGCGCATGGCGAAGTCTTCGCCTCTTCGGCCCACGATGGCGGCCAGGCCTTCCGCGTGACCCGCACGCCGCAACCGGAATCGCAGGTGGCATGGGCGCCCGATTCCATGCGCCTGGTCTACGTCAGCCTGCGCGACGCCGTTTCCCACGTCTTCCTCTACGATTTCGTCAAGCACACCGAAACGCAATTGACCAGCGGACCGCTCTCCGACCAGGGCCCGCAATTCTCGCCCGACGGCAAGATGCTCTCCTTCGTCCGCGACCGCAAGGAGCTCCGCGTGCTCGATCTGAATGCCAAGCAGGAGAAGGTGCTGGCTACCGGATTCATCGGCGGCGGATTCGGCGGCGGCAGCGTCGCCTGGGCGCCCGACAACCAGTGGGTAGCCTATGCCACCGACGTCGAGGGCAGCCTGCGCAACGTCTACGTGGTTCCAGCCGCGGGCGGAGCGTCGCGCCAGGTCAGCTTCCTGGCCAATTCCAATCTCGGCTCCCTGCAGTGGAGCCCCGACGGCAAATTCCTGATCTTCCAGACCAGCCAGCGCACCGAAACGCCGGAAGTGATCCGCATCGACCTGGTGCCGCGGCAACCCAAATTCGCCGAAGAGAAGTTCGACGACCTGTTCAAGCCGGAACCTGCGCGGGGCGGCCGCGGTGCAGGAGCAGGCCGGGGCGCCGACGCAGCCGCTGCCGGAGCGCCCGCCGCCGCGCCGGCCGAATCCAAGACGCCGGTGAAAGTGGAGATCGATTTCAACGATATTCGCCGCCGCCTCACCACCCTGCCGCTCGGCATGAGCGTCGGCAACCCGATCATCAGCCCCGACGGAAAGTATCTGCTGTTTTCGGCTACCGCCGCCGGACAGGCCAATCTGTACCTCTACTCGTTCGAAGAAGAAGCCGCGGGCCGCGGCGGACGCGGTGGAGGCGGCGGACGGGGCGGGGAAGGCCTGCGCGGCATCCGCCAGTTGACTACCACCCCAGGCGCCAAGACCCGCGCCCACTTTTCGAACGATTCGCGCGAGGTCTACTACCTGGAAGCGGGACGCGTGCAGGCCATCGGCGTCGACAATCGCCAGGTGCGCGCCGTCAACGTCGACGCCGAAATGGACGTCGATTTCCAGCAGGAGAAGATGGCCGTCTTCGAAGAAGCCTGGGCCGGCCAGCGCGACGGCTACTACGACCCAAAATATAACGGCGCCGACTGGAACGCCGTGCGCAAAATGTACGCCCCGCTGATTGAAGGCTGCCGCACGCCCGACGAAATGCGCGCCATCCTGCGCCTGATGATCGGCGAGCTGAACTCCTCGCACTCGGGCGTCAGCGCTCCTCCCGCCTCGGGCGGCGGCCGCGGCGTGGTGGGACAACTCGGCCTCACCTTCGACCGCGCCGAATATGAGCGCTCCGGCAAGCTCAAAATCACCGAAGTGTTGCCGCTCTCGCCCGCCGCCATCGCCAAAATTCAGCCCGGCGAAGAACTGCGCAGCGTGGATGGCGTCGCCATCGGACCGGGCGTCAATCTCGACGAGCAATTGCAGCACAAGATCGACAAGCGCGTCACGCTGCGCATCAACGACCGCGATGTCCTGCTGCAGCCGGTGGCCTCCGTCGCCGAATTGATCTATCGCAAATGGGTGGAAGACAACCGCGCCTACGTGGCCAAAATCAGCAACGAACGGCTGGGCTACGTGCACATCCGCGATATGTCCGAGCAGGCGCTCACCCAGCTATACCTGGACCTGGACGCGCAGAACCGCGCCCGCGACGGCGTGGTGATCGACATTCGCAACAATAACGGCGGCTTCGTCAATGCCTACGCCCTCGACGTGCTCGCGCGCCGTCCCTATCTCACCATGACCGATCGCGGCGGACCTCCCGGCCCGGCCCGCACCGCGCTCGGCCAGCGGTCGCTCGAGCTGCCCACCATCCTGGTGGTCAATCAGCACTCGCTCTCCGACGCCGAGGATTTTACGGAGGGATACCGCACCCTCAAATTGGGCAAAGTGGTGGGCGAGCCGACCGCCGGCTGGATCATTTACACCGGCTCCCTGACGCTGATCGATGGCAGCGTGATGCGCATGCCGCAGACGCTGATCACCGGCGCCGATGGCAAGAACATGGAGAACCATCCGCGCCCCGTGGATGTGGAGGTGTCGCGGCCCATCGGCGAGTCCTACACCGGCCGCGATTCGCAGCTCGATACCGCGGTGAAAGTACTGCTGGCGCAGATCGGCGCGCCGGCCGCCCACCGCTAATTTTCGGAGGCTTTCTCGGCGTGGTCGACAACAATCACGTCCACCGGTCCTTTGGCGGCTTCCAATTTCAGACCAAGCTGCTCTTGTAGGGCCGTAAAGATGGAAGCGCCGTCGGAGGGCGGGCTCGGCGTTTCAGGGCACGGTCCGGTGTCGGGCGTCCAGGCAAACTGAAAATTGTATTTTCCGGTGAGCCCCGTCGCGTCGCGCACCGGGCGGCCCAGTTCTCTGGACAACGAAACGACCAAGTTGCCCATTGTGGCATCGGTCCCCGTCACGCGGCCGCATTCCCCGCGAGTCCCCGCCCTGGGGTTTTCCGCGCCGGCTTCCGCTTCCGTGAGCTTCGGCCCGTTCTTCGCCACGGCCAGCACATACACCGGGAGTTCTCTGGTTTCGCGATGAACCCGGAGCTGGAACCGCTCGGCCAGTAAGGACTGCAGTTTGCGGCGGACCTCCGCGACCGGCACGGCGCCATCGCCCGACCCGCTCTTGGCATAGATATCGTAGCCGTCGGAATTCAACCACGCCGGGCCGCCGGCTATTTGAGACTCGCGAACACCGTAGGCCATTTCGATGATTCCCCGGAGCGTGCCGTTCCGCACGCTCAGCCCTCCGCCGGGAGTGAAACTGAACGTCGAACCGCGCGCGTCTTCGCGGCTCGGCTTAATCGACGCCGCCTCGAACTTGGGCGCAGGGTCCGCCGTCTGGCTGAACGCGGCGCAGCCGAAAAGAAGCATCAGCGCCGCTCGAATGTGTACCGGCATTGCTCGGTAGACGACGTCCCAAGCCGTTGGTTAGCCAGTCCTATTGTCTGTATCAGTACTGCCATATCGGAAGCACGCGCGGTTGTGGTAACCAAATTGCACGTTGAGGCCGGCGCCCCCGTGGGATAGGATTCCGGAGTGGATCGAGCGTTGGCTCGATCACCAAAGGAGAACTAACTATGGACTTACTTTCGGTTATGGGAGCCACGGCCTCCTTGGGCTGCGCGATTCTCCTGATCGCCGGAGTGCTGCTCATGGACTTCCGTCGGCGGCATCGCCAACACCGCCTGATGCTCAGCCTGCAGGCCACCCTGGAAGCGGCCTCGCGGCGCCCGGCGCGGGAAGAGTCGCAGCCCAAGGCCGCGTAATCCACCTTCATTGCAGAGTCACACGGAGACTAGTGGGATGAGTTGTCGGGAACGAGATCGCATCATCCTGGCGTTTGCGCTCGCCATGAACAATACCAATAACGGCTACGCCAGTCTGGAGGGCGCCAGTACCGATAAGGAGCGGCGCCAGGCGCTGCTCACCATCGAAGTGTCGCAGGATCACTGCCTGCAACTGCGCGAACTGGTCCTCCGCCATTGCGAATCGCACGGCTGCTAAGCGGTGTGGGGCTGGCCAAGTTTGCCGGCCTCATCCTGTACTAAGCTGGTGAGCAGTGGCAATCCTGCGGCGGGTCCTCATGGTGCTGGCGTTGACGGCGATCCTTCTTTATACCGGCGACTACCTGTCGGTGCGCTATGGGTTTCCGGGACACCGCCAGACGTTCGGTTCCGTGGAGGTCCATCCCTACCTGGCCATCCCGCAAAAGGACGGAAAGACGGAGATCGTGCTGCAGGATCCCGTCACGCGGACGTGCGTGCAATCTCTGTTTCCCCACATGGGAGCCGATCCCTGCTGGTATGTGGTCCGCCACAAGCGCGAACGCATCGACATGTGAACTCCATGGGAACGCCGGAACTACTTCTTGGCTTCCAGCTTGAGGTTGATGACGGCGTCCTTGCGCGAATCGAACGAGCTCAGCGTATGCGTCGAGCTGGCCGAATCCTCCAACCGCGCGCTGATCTTGTAGTCCACATCCGGACTCAGATCGTGGAAGAAATACGAGCCATCCTCCGTGGAATAGAAGGACACGATCGATTTCGTTTTAGTGTTCTCCAGCAGCACTACGGCGTGCACCGCAGGCTTGTCATTGGGCAGGCTGACGACGCCCTTCAGCGTGCGCGGCGCCGCCGCTCCCTTTTTCGGCTTGGAGTCCTGTGCCGTTCCCAGCGAAACGCACAACAGCAACACCCCCAGGAGCGCCAGCCAGCGTTCGAATCCATACGGTACCCTAGTGCCAGTCTTCGTCGGATTCCTCCTCCTCTTCCTCAATGAAGCCCTCATCCTCTTCTTCTTCCTCTTCCAGTTCCTCGGCCGATTCCAATTCCAGAGGATCCGTGCTCACGACTCTCAGGTCCGCGCCGCACTCGTCACAACTGATGCTGTCGCCTTCATCGACATCTTCCTCGTCCACATCGATCACGCCGTTGCAGGCCGGGCACTTTATCCCGTGATCGTCCGCCGCCATTCCAGTTCCTCCCGAAATACTACTGATATCCGATAGGTCGCTCTCTTGGCAAGTCTCGTTACCGGTTCTCGCCATTTTTTTACCGGCCGCCCTGTTCCACTCCGGCCATACATTTATTGTATCCGCAGATGGACCGAATCCTCGCCGCAAAAGCGCCATCCACGGCGCTCAAGGTACAATTGAGACATACATGCACCAGAAATTGAGTGAGCGGTTTGTGGACATGAATCCACAGGAAACGGCGGAATGGACTGAAGCGTTGGACCAGGTCCTCGAGGATGCGGGACCCGATCGCGCCGTCTATCTCCTGGAACAATTGATGGAAAAAGCTCGCGCCAACGGCGCCGAGCTGCCCGTTCAACTGAACACCCCCTACATTAACACCATACGGCCAGAGGACGAAGTGGCGTATCCGGGCGATCGCGGCATGGAACGCCGCATCAAAAGCCTGATCCGCTGGAACGCCATGGCCATGGTGGTTCGCCAGAACAAGTACGACGCCGGCATCGGCGGCCACATCTCTACCTACGCCTCGCTCGCCACCTTGCTGGAAGTCGGATTTAACCACTTTTTCCACGCCAGCTACGGCGATTTGCCCGGCGATCTCATCTATTTCCAGGGCCACGCCTCGCCCGGCGTCTACGGCCGCGCTTTTCTGGAAGGCCGGCTGAGCGAGCAACACCTGAAGAATTTCCGCCACGAACTGCGCGCACAGCCCGGGCTGTCTTCCTATCCCCACCCCTGGCTGATGCCCGATTTCTGGAACTTCCCCACCGTCTCCATGGGCCTCGGCCCGCTGAATGCCATTTATCAGGCGCGCTTCATGCGCTACCTGGAAAATCGCGGCGTGATTCCCGCGTCGCCGCGCAAAGTCTGGGCGTTCCTGGGCGACGGCGAAATGGACGAGCCCGAATCCATGGGCTCCATTACCCTGGCTTCGCGCGAAAAGCTGGACAACCTGATCTTCGTCATCAACTGCAATCTGCAGCGGCTGGACGGTCCGGTGCGCGGCAACGGCAAGGTGATCCAGGAACTGGAAGCGGCCTTCCGCGGCGCCGGATGGAACGTCCTGAAGGTGATCTGGGGCAGCGATTGGGATAGCCTGCTGGCGCGCGACACCTCGGGATTGCTGCAGAAGCGCATGACCGAAATCGTGGACGGCGAGTATCAGACCTACATCACCAAGGACGGCGGCTACATTCGCCAGCATTTCTTCGGCAAATATCCGCAATTGCTCGATCTGGTGTCGCATCTCTCCGACGACGACATCGTGCGGCTGCGGCGCGGCGGGCACGATCCCGGAAAAGTGTACAACGCTTATAAGACGGCCGTGGAAACCACCGGCCAGCCCACCCTCATTCTGGCCCACACCATCAAAGGCTACGGATTGGGCGAAGCCGGCGAAGGCCGCAACATCACCCACCAGCAGAAGAAGCTCAACGAGCAGGAGATCCTGCACTTCCGCACGCGTTTCGACATCCCTATTCCCGAAGAAGCGGCGCGCGACGCCTCCTTCTACCGGCCGCCTTCGGATAGCCCCGAAATCTCCTATCTGCACGAGCGGCGGCGTCAGTTGGGCGGATACATGCCCAGCCGCAAAGTGCCGCCCACGCGCATTGAAGCGCCTCCGCTAGAGTATTTCAAGGAAGTTCTGGAAGGTTCGGCGGGACGCGAAGCCATGAGCACCGCCGCGCTGGTGCGCGTGCTGACGCTGCTCATGAAGCATCCCAAGCTGGGCCGCCACATCGTCCCCATCATCCCCGATGAAGCCCGCACCTTCGGCATGGAGTCGCTGTTTCGGCAATTCGGAATCTACGCCAGCCAGGGGCAGCTATATAAGCCGCACGATGCCGAGATGTTCCTGTACTACAAGGAATCCAAGGACGGGCAGATTCTGGAAGAAGGCATCACCGAAGCCGGCTCCATGGCGTCGTTCGCCGCCGCCGGGACGGCCTACACCAATTACGGAGTGGAGATGATTCCGTTTTTCATCTACTACTCCATGTTCGGGTTCCAGCGCGTCGGCGACCTCATCTGGGCGTTCGGCGACGCGCGCGGCAAGGGCTTCCTGTGCGGCGGCACAGCCGGCCGCACCACTCTTTCAGGCGAAGGACTGCAGCACCAGGACGGCCACAGCCCCGTCCTCGCCAGCACCATGCCAAGCTGCATCACCTACGATCCGGCCTATGGCTACGAAATCGCCATCATCGTGCAGAACGGCATTCGCCGCATGTACCAGATGGGTGAAGACTGCTTCTACTACCTGACGCTCTACAACGAGAACTACGCCATGCCCCCCATGCCGGCCGATCTGCAGCCGGAAGGCGTGCTGCGCGGCATCTACCGCTACCGCGCGGCCGAAGAGGGCAAAGCCATAGTGCAACTGTTCGGCAGCGGTCCGATTCTCAATGAGGCTCTCAAGGCGCAGCAGATTCTGGCCGACAAGTACAAAGTGCCGGCCGACGTGTGGAGCGTAACCAGCTACAACGAGCTGCGGCGCGATGCGCTTGACATCGAACGCTGGAACCGCCTGCATCCGGGCCAGCCGGAGCGCACTCCTTATATAGTGGATGCGCTGCGCGGCGCCGACGGACCCATCGTGGCCGCCTCCGATTATATGAAGGCGGTGCCCGACCAACTCTCGCCCTGGCTGTCCGGCCGCCTGGAAACCCTGGGAACCGATGGTTTCGGCCGCAGCGACAACCGCGAGCAACTGCGCCGGCATTTCGAAATCAACGCGCCATCTATCGCCGCCGCCGCCCTGTCGCGGCTGGTGCGCGACGGCAAGTTCGACGCCGCCACAGCCAGCGCCGCCTTTGCCGATCTGGGCGTGGAAACGGAAGGCCGCGACCCCGCTCGCGCCTGACACCGCGAGCGCATCGCTGGGGCCCCAAGGCGCATGACCATCGGACAACGCGTTGCCGTGCTGGGGATGGCGGTCAGCGCCGCACTGGCTGTTGCTAAAGTGACCCTGGGTTTGGCAGGCCATTCCACCGCCGTGGCCGCCGACGGTCTGGAATCGGCGGGCGATGTCTTCTCGTCCGGCCTGGTGCTCTTCGGCCTGACGCTGGCCGCGCGCCCCGCCGACGAGAACCATCCCTACGGACACGGCCGCGTCGAAATCCTGGCCGGCTTGCTGATCGGCCTGCTGCTGACCGCCGGCGGCGCGCTGATCTCCTTCAGCTCCATCGAACGCCTGGGCCGTCCGCGCGCCTCGCTGGCGGCTTTTGTGGTGTGGCCGCTGGTCGCGTCGCTATTCGCCAAAATGTGCCTGAGCTCGGCTAAATTCCACTTTGGCCGCAAGCTGAAGAGCGCCGCCCTGACCGCCGACGCCTGGAACGACGCCATGGACACGCTGTCGGCCACGGTGGCGCTGATCGCCGTGGGGCTGAGCCTGTTCGATCCCGTCCGTTTCTTCAACGCCGACCGGTACGGCGGATTTCTGGTGGGCCTGATCGTGGTCTTCGCCGGACTGCGCGTGGCCTGGGACACCGCCATGCAGCTCATGGACACCATGCCCGAGGACCGTCTGATGAACCAGATCCGCGCCGCCGCGCTGGCCGAAGTCGGAGTCCGTGGCGTCGAGAAATGTTTTGCCCGCAAGACCGGCATGCGCTACCACGTGGATCTGCACCTGGAAGTGGATCCCGAGATGACGGTGCGGCAATCGCACGAACTGGCGCATCGCGTCCAGGATCGCATTCAGGCGAAATTGGATTGGGTGGCCGGCGTGCTGGTCCACGTGGAGCCGGCGCCCTGAAACCCGCTCCGGCCGGAGCGGTTTTGCGCGAAGAGGCCGTTTAGAATCAGTCAGGTTGTTCGGAAACCCGCTCCGGCGTGAGCGGTTTTCAGGGCGCGAGTCTGGGCTTCTAGCGCTTTGGATACGCCTCGAACTGGTGGACTGTTCGATAAGGGACTTCGCTCTCGCCCGTGAAATAAACGTCAAACGCTGTCGCGGGTAGATTCTTGGAGTGGCGATCTTCGTCGTGGTACCGAATCGCAAATCCCATCATGTCGTAGCTATCGAGCACGAGAATGCCTGGCGCGCTGAACTGCCAGAGCGTCTTGACCCCCGCCGCGCCGATCCCATACAGCACCACCCTCGCCGGCAATTCGTGGCCACTACTCCACGTATAAATGCCATGGGTCAAAACCGAGGTCGAGTTCTCCGCTGGATTCCAGATCTGCTCGGCAGTGAGGGCGTAGCCATTCATCTCCGATCCACCCCGTCCGGCGAGTCGTGCCCTGCCGTTTTCCACTGTGTAGGAGTCCACGACAGTCCGCAGGCCGCCCATGCCGTTCCAGACAGAGTCCCCATAGCAGACCGCCCAGACGGCAGGCAGCTCCTTCTTCAGTCGCAATACGCGAAACACGTAGGGCGGTTCGTGGAAGCGATCCAGATCGCCATCGTCGAACTTGGTCCCGAGAACCCGGATGAGCCGGTCCCGCAGTTGCCACTGTTCGATCTCGGGCGCCGCCTCGAGTTGCGCAGTGACAAATGTTGAAACGGTGTCTGCGAGTTGCCTGAACTCTCGTTCCCGCCGCGTCCTGTCGGCCTGGACCGCTTCTGGAGTGGTGTCGTGGGCCCAATCCGCGAGCAGACCACCCCGAATTGCCCGGATCTTGCTGGCGGAGGAATCCGTCGGCAGCAACTTGGGCTTTTGTGCTTGTCCACCAAGCGGCAGTGGGCACAGCAGGAAGATTCCGACAGCGCAGACACGCAATTTTCGCGTCACCAATTCCCAGCCTCCATTCTGCGGAATTCAACTTTACGCCGGCCTTCTCCTTGGCCGCCCCGTCTTCATCCCCGCTCCACTACCCATCGCCGCGGGAGCGGTTTTGATCGCCGCCAAGGCTCGGCTAGCCCAAGGCGACGTCTTCATAGAGCGCCGCCAGCGTCACCTGGCATCCCACCGAGGTGAGATCGATTGCCCCGTCGGCGCCGTCTGCCGAAGTGAACAGCCACTGGCCGTCGGCCCGCCGCGTGTACAGGTCTACGTGGACGCGTTCGGAGGCGACCAGCAGATATTGGTTTAGCGAGGCGATGGACCGGTAGTGCTCGAACTTGCGGCCGCGATCGTAAGCCTCGGTCGACGGAGAGAGCACTTCCGCGATCAAACCCGGGTTGAGCAGCGTGTCCTTGCGGCCGTCGAGGAACTGCGCCTCACCGCAAACGACGGCCACATCGGGATACGTGTACAGACCGGTAGGCGAAACTCGCACCCGCATGTCGCTGGGATAGCCTTGGCAGGGGCCGGATCGAAGCTGCGGGCCGAGTAGCGCGATCAGGTTCCAGACCAGCCGATTGTGCGACTCTCCGGCGCCCGCCATGGCGAACATCTCACCGCCGAAGAACTCGCTCTTCGATTCGGCCGCTCGCTCGATCTCCAGGTATTGTTCGGCTGTCAGCAGAGTCTTGGGCTGGCGGGACATTAGCGGACTTTCTCCCTCACGATACCACGCGCTGGCTCAACCACCCGCGCCACAGCGAATCACCATCTTGCCCACCCCGTCCTCGTAATTCCCCGTCAACCGGAACGCCTCGCCGATCTCGTCGAGCGGGCGCGCATGCGTCACGATCGGCGCGATCCAGGCGATTTGGCTGACCAGCAGTTCCAGCGCGTCGTGCGATTCGTGGTTGGAGCGGCGGATGGCCAGGATCGACAGCTCCTTGCGGCGAAAGGGCGAAACGTCGACCGGCACCAGTACCTCGGAGTGAATGCCGGTGAGCAGCACGCGTCCGGCATTGCGCGAGGCGCGGATAGCCTGGTTGGTGGTGTCCTGCTTGGCCGCGCAGTCGATGGCGCAATCCACGCCGCGGCCGCCGGTGGCGGCTAGAATCTCGCGGACCACGTCGCCCGCGCCCGGATCGAACACCTCGTCGGCGCCCATGCGGCGCGCCATGTCGCGGCGGGCGGCGACCGGTTCCGTGGCCCAGATGCGGCCGGCTCCAGCCACTTTGAGGCAGGCGATGGTGAGCAGTCCGATGGGTCCGCCGCCGAAAACTGCCACGGTCTCGCCTTTCTGAAATGCGCCGATGCGCAGCGAGTGCAGCGCGATGGCCAGAGGTTCCACCAGCGTGGCGGCTTCCAGCGCCAGCCCTTGCGGCACCCCCAGCAGGTTGGCGGCGGGAAGGTTCATGCGTTCGCGGAAGAAGCCGGGGACTCCGGGATTGCTATAGAACCGGATATTGGAGCACACGTTGTGGCGGCCCGACCGGCAGAACTCGCAGTGATAACAATAGAGCGCCGGCTCCAGCGCCACGCGGTCCCCCGGCGACCATCCGGTCACGCCATCCCCGGTCGAAAGCACCGTACCCGAGGGTTCATGGCCCAGCACCATGGGAAACTGGCAGGGCATGTCGCCGATGCCGCCTTCCGCATACGCGTGCAGATCGCTTCCGCAAATTCCTACGGAATGGACCTGCACCTGCACCTCGCCGGGCGCCGGTGGTTCCAGGGTTTGTTCGACGACGCGGAATTCCCGCGGCGCAATCAGTTGGGCTGCCTGCATAGAGTTCGCCCCACCATTGTAAAATAGCCGGTAGATGCTGAACTTTCGTCAGTTCGAGGCAGGTCCCGATCCTTTCGGCCGCAAATTCCAGGTGCTGTTCAAATGGATGCAGACCGCCATCTCCATTCGCCACGCCGACACCGTGGATGTGAAGTTCATTCTGGTGGATGAGAATGGCGCGCGCACCGAAAAGACCATCGCTCTTCCCCATGCCGATCTGCAAGAGCTCAGCCGCTACACCGGCCGCCCCATGGACGATCCCTGGTGCAGCCGCCTGGCGGCCCAGCACCTCATCCACCTGGTGGAGACCGGCGAAGATATCGAAAAAGACCTGGTCACTGTCGGCCCGCCGGACCTGGCGGAGTATGCAAAGCGAGTAGACAGTTAACAGTTCACAGTTGACAGTGAAAGCCTTCGGTGCGGTGCAAAGGCCGGCAGAGCGCGCTGAGGCCAAAGCGGATTTACTGTGAACTGTAAACTCGTTGTAATCCCTCCGGGTCACAATAAATAATTGGGCAGTTAGGCGGCTGACGGGGAACTGCCCATGGGAAACGGTCGACTTTCATGCTACGCATTCACGGACTCGGACGCGGGATTTTGACCGGGGCGGTGCTCACTACCGTCTCCCTGGCGGCCATCAAGTTGCTTCTGCCGGGCTCCGATTCCCTGCGATCGCTGTTGGCATCCGCCGCGGCCGGTCTGACGGGCGGCGCGGCGGCCGGCATCTTCTTTCATTCCGTTTCCCGCAGGGCTCGCGACATGCGGGAGCGCGTCGACGGGTTGTTGAGTTCCGGTAGTACCCCGTCCGGGACCGCCGCCCGGGACGAGATGGCCGCGCTGGCGGAGTCGCTGGAATTGGCCGCCCGGCAGGTCCGCGTAGTGGTGGAGACTCTGCAGCGGGAAAGCTCGCGGCTGGAATCCATCCTGGGCAGCATGGTGGAAGGCGTCGTGGCGGTGGACTCGCTGCAGCGTATTACGTTCGTCAACCGCGCCTTCACCGAACTGATGGCCGTCCCGCTGCCGGTGGCTCCGGGTACGCCGCTGGTGCAGGTGGTTCGCGACCATGCGCTGCTCGGCATGTTCACCTCGGTGGTCTCGGCCGGAGAGCCGCTGCAGCGGAAGCTGGTGCTGGCCGCCGCCGGCGCGCGGTCGTTCGAAGTTCAGGTGGCGCCCCTGGCCGGCGATCCGCAGCGCGGCGCCATCGCCATGCTGTACGACATCACCGAACTGGAGCGATTAGAGCGAGTTCGCAAAGATTTCGTCGCCAACGTGTCACACGAATTGCGTACGCCATTGACGGCTGTCAGCGGCTATGCCGAAACGCTGCTCGAAGGCGCGCTCGAAGATACCGCCAACGGACGAAAATTTGTAGAGATCATTCTGGCCAAAGCGCGACAACTGAATAGCATCGCCACCGATCTGCTGATTCTCTCCAGCTTGGAGGGGGGCAAGCCGCCGGAAGCCGAACCGGTGTCTCTGCGGGAGAGCCTGGAATCGGCTCTGCGCACCGTGGAGCCGGCGGCGCGGTCGCGCGGGGTGCGGATTGTGTCCGGCCGGATGGAAGATCTCAGCGTCTTGGGGTACGACGTCCGCCTGGAACAGGTCTTCGTCAACCTGCTGGAGAACGCCGTCAAGTTCAACCGGCCGGAGGGCGAAGTGCGCGTGGAAATCGTCCGCGACGCCGGCCATGCGGTGGTGCGCGTCCAGGATACCGGGTTGGGGATTCCGTCGCGCGATCTGCCGCGCATCTTCGAGCGCTTCTACCGCGTGGACAAAGCCCGTTCGCGCGCTACCGGCGGCACCGGTTTGGGCCTGGCCATCGTCAAACATGCGGTGGAGCAGATGGGCGGATCGGTGAGCGTGAAGAGCGACCTGGGACACGGCTCGGTATTTACGGTGTCTTTACCCGAATCGGAAACCCCCGCCGGAATGAATGCCGCCGTTGCAAGCTAATTTTCACGATTTAGTCACAGCGCTTTCATAAATCCTCTTTATACTCGCAATTCCGCCTATGAAACTCCAAAACATGAAGCATACTCTGAGCGTGTGCCTTGCCGCGTTCCTCCTTCTGCCCATGTGCTATGCGCAGGATGGCAGCGACCTGGACAAATTGAAGGCCAAGTTGGCCGAACAACAGGCCCAGATCGACTCCCTCCGGCAAACGCTGGACGAGCAAAAGAAGCTCATCGAGAGCCTGGCCAAACCGGCGGTGCCGGCCCCGGCCACCGGAAGCGCCGATGCGTCAGCCAGCGCGCCCGCTCCGGCTAGCGTTCCCGCGGCAGCGGCTCCGGCCTATCCGAGACTGGGCGGCGACGTCGCCAGCATGAGCCCCGTACTGGGACCGCCCCTGCCACGCGCTCCGCGTCCGGCCTTCTCCCCGCAGGCCGACTCCACTTCCCCGCTGCAGATCCGGATCGGCAACACCACCATCACGCCGATCGGATTTATGGACTTGACGGCGGACTGGAAAGATAAGAACGCCGGCGGCTCACTGGGCAGCAGTTTCGGCAGCATCCCGTATAACAACGCATCCACCGCCAAGCTCTCCGAGTTTCGCTTCAGCCCGCAGAACTCCCGCATCGGCTTCCGCGTGGACGGCGACTGGAAAGACGTCCATTTCATCGGGTACAACGAAGTTGACTTCCTGGGCACCAGCGGCGGCAATAACCTGAGCGTCACCAACGGCGCGTTCGTGCCGCGCATCCGGCTGTACTGGTTGGACCTGCGCAAGGGAGCCTGGGAGTTCCTCGCGGGCCAGAGCTGGAGCCTGTTGACCCCTGGCCGCAAGGGCATTTCCCCGCTGCCGGGCGACATCTTCTATAGCCAAGTCATGGACGTGAACTACATTGCGGGCTTGACCTGGACTCGCCAACCTGGCCTGCGGGTGGTTTACCACCCCAACAAGCAGGTGGCCTGGGGCTTTAGCGCGGAGAATCCAGATGCCTACATTGGCGGTTCGAGCGGCGGCTCTACCGCGGTGCTTCCTTCGGCCTTGACCGGCCTGGCCGGTACGCAGCTCGATAACCAGACCAACGTGCAGACCACGCCCAACCTGGTTCCGGACTTCATTTCCAAGTTGGCCTTCGATCCGAATTCCCGCGTCCACTTCGAAGTCGCCGGTATCCTGCGTACCTTCAAGGTGTGGAATACCACCACCGGTACGCCGACCTCGGGCGACTACTTCACCAAGGAAGGCGCGGGCGGTTCCGTCAACGCCAACTTGGAAGTCACTAAGGGCTTCCACCTGATCTCCAACAACTACTGGAGCGACGGCGGTGGCCGCTACATCTTCGGTCAGGCGCCGGATCTGATCATCCGGTCCGACGGCAGCATCAGCCCCATCCATTCCGGCGGCTTTAACGAAGGCTTTGAAGCGACCGCCGGCAAGTTCCTGCTCTTCGGCTACTACGGCGGCATTTACATCGGCCGCAACGTGGCCATCGACGCCAACGGCACCAGCTTGGTGGGTTATGGCTACCGCGGCTCGGCCAACAGCCAGAACCGCGCCATCCAGGAAGTCACCTTCGGCTTCAACGAGACCGTGTGGAAGGATGCCAAGTACGGCGCTATCAACCTGATCGGCCAATACGAATACCTGACGCGCGATCCGTGGTACGTGGCCCTGAATGCTCCCAAGGCCACTCACGACAACACCATTTACTTCGACGTGCGCTACACGCTGCCGGGCTCCGCGCCGGCGATGACGGTGAAGTAAGCGTAACGGAACAATAACGGCTCGGGAGATCGCACACTCGTAACGGGTTTGCAACGTGTTTGTAACACGTGCGTGCGAACGTAGGAAAGGAAAATTATCATGACGAAATGGAAGTGCCTCATTCTGGCCGGCGTGGCTGTCGTCAGCCTGTTGGCGGCGGCCCAGATAGCTCCGGCTAGCCCCTTCGCTGTTTCGATGAATGCCTCGGGAGCGTCGTTTCCCGAGTTCATCTACAAGAAGTGGTTCTCCGATTACAAGAATTCGCATCCCGGGATTGAGATCAACTACCAGGGCGGTGGATCCGGCCAGGGGATCAAGGATCTCACCGCCGGCAGTGTGGACTTCGCTGCTTCCGACCGTCCCTTGTCGGATGCCGAGTTTGCCGCGGCTAAGCAGCCGTTGTATTTCCCGACGGTGCTGGGCGCGGTGGTCGTTGCGTACAATCTGCCGTCCGTCAAACAACCGCTCAAAATGACGCCTGAAGTGGTGGCGGGGATTTTCCTGGGCAAGATCGCCAAGTGGAACGACCCGAAAATTGCCGCCGTCAACCCGGGCGTAAAGCTGCCGGGTGACGATATTACGGTAGTCCACCGCACCGACGGTAGCGGCACCACCTTCGTCTTCACCGAATACCTGTCGAAAGTCAGCCCCGAATGGAAGGCTGGACCGGGAACCGGCCAATCCGTGAAGTGGCCCGGCAGCGGATTGGGACAGGCGCAGAACCCCGGTGTCGCGGGAGCCATCAAGAATACCCCCGGCGCTTGCGGCTATGTGGAAATGACCTACGTTCTCGATCCCGCCACCCGCGGCAACATGGCCATGGCCTCGATCAAGAACTCGACCGGTGAATTCGTGACCGCCAGCGTGGCGTCGGCCACTCTCGCCGGTTCCGCGGCCACCGATTTCCCAACCTCCATCACCAACTCTCCCATCAAGGGCGCCTACCCCATCTCCACCTTCACCTATCTGCTGGTTCCCAAGCAGATTGCCGATCCGGCGAAGAAGGCTGCGCTGCTCGGCTTCCTGAAATGGATGCTGGCGGACGGGCAGAAGACCGCGCCCGCGCTGTTTTATGCGCCGCTGCCCAAGCCGGTTCTGGCCAAGAACCAGAAGCAGCTAGCCCAACTGCAATAACATGTCCGCTCCCGCGATCACCGCCGATCAGCCTGGACAGAAGCAATCGGTTCGCCCCGGGTTCCGCGGCGGCGACAAGGTGGCCCACCTGGTCACCTTGTTGTTCGCCTGCAGCGTTCTCCTGGTGACGATCCTGCTGGTCTGGCAGTTGTGGTCCACCTCGGAGCTGACCCGCAACAAGTTCGGATTCCACTTCCTCACAGGCACCAATTGGGATCCGGTGGCCGGCGACTTCGGAGGGCTGCCGTTCATTTGGGGAACCGTGCTCACGTCCGTGCTGGCGCTCATCATGAGCGTACCGCTGGGCGTGGGCGCGGCTATTTTTCTGGCGGAGCTGGCTCCCGCCAAACTGTCCGATACCTGCACGTTCTTAGTGGAGCTGCTGGCCGCGGTGCCCAGCGTGATCTATGGCTTGCTGGCCATTTTCACCCTGGTGCCGCTGATGCGCGAGCACATCGAGCCGTTCCTCAAACACACGCTGGGATTTCTTCCGCTGTTTCAAGGCCCGGCGTTTGGCGGCGGCTATCTCACGGCCGGGGTCATCCTGGCCGTCATGACCTTTCCGTTTATCATCTCCATTTCGCGAGAGGCGCTGCTCGAAGTGCCGCGCGACCAGCGCGAAGCGGCCTTGGCCCTGGGCGCCACGAAGTGGGAATCCACCATCCAGGTGGTGGTTCCGTACGCCCGGCTGGGAATCCTGGGCTCCATCTTTCTGGGGCTGGCGCGCGCGCTCGGCGAGACTATGGCGGTTACCATGGTGATCGGCAACGATCCCAACATGCATCTTTCGCTGCTGGCGCCGGGATACACCATGGCGTCCCTGATTGCCAACGAATTCGCCGAGGCCAACGACGCCCTGCACCTCAGCGCGCTGGTGGAAATTGCCCTGGTGCTGTTTCTGATCACCATCATCATCAACGCTCTGGCCCGCCTGCTAGTCATCGCCACCCGAGGAAAGGGAACGGCCCATTCCGCATGAACCGCCTGGCTTACCGCAAGGCTATCAACTCCGTAATGCTGACGACGACGGGCGTCTGCACGTTTCTGACGGTGTCCATTCTATTCCTGATCCTGGGGTACCTGGTGTATAACGGCGGCAAGTCCATCGATTGGGACTTTCTGACGAAACTGCCCAAGCCCCCAGGGGAAATCGGCGGCGGCATGGCCAACGCCATCGTCGGCAGCGCCATCATGGTGGGACTGGGCGCGCTGTTGGGCCTGCCGATTGGTTTTATGGGCGGCATCTACCTGGCGGAGTTCAGCGGCAAGAGCTTCGGATTTCTGGTGCGCTACATGGCCGATCTGCTCAACGGCGTACCCTCCATCGTCATCGGCATCTTCGCCTGGGCTGTGATCGTGGTGCCGCGGCATACGTACTCCGCGCTGGCCGGCGGATTCGCCCTCAGCCTGATGGTCATCCCCATCACCTTGCGCAGCACCGAGCAGTTCCTGCTCAACGTGCCGCGCGCGCTGCGCGAAGGCGCCCTGGCGTTGGGCGCTCCCAAATGGAAAGTGATTATGACCGTGGTGGTGCCGGCGGCGTCCAAAGGGATTCTGACCGGTATGATCCTGGGCGTGGCCCGCGTGGCGGGGGAATGCGCGCCGCTGCTTTTCACCGCGATGAACAATGAAAACTGGCCGAAGAGTCTCAACCAGCCGACGGCGGCCCTCCCGGTCGCCATTTACAAGCATGCCATCTCTCCGTTTGACGACTGGCATCGACAAGCCTGGGCCGCCGGACTGGTGCTGCTCGGCATGGTATTGTTGACCAATATTACCGTCCGTTGGATCATGGGACGGGGTATTTCCGTACAGAAGGGATGATTATGGATACGATCCCCGATCCCGTCGTGCCGCAGCAGTATTTCCCGCCTTCGCAACCCTCTGAATCGGGTGGGGCCGCGGCCGCGAAACAGGCGGCTTCCGTGACTAAAATCGCGGTCAAGAACTTAAATTTCCACTACGGCGCGAAACAGGCGCTGTGGGATATCAACATCGACATCCCCGAGCGCCAGATTACGGCGCTCATCGGCCCGTCCGGCTGCGGCAAGTCCACCTTTTTGCGCACTCTCAACCGCATCAACGAGATGATCCGGCACGCGCGCGCCGAAGGGTCGGTGACGCTGGATGGCGAGAATGTGCTGGATGTCGACGTCACCAGTCTGCGCCGCCGCGTCGGCATGGTGTTCCAGCGGCCCAATCCGTTTCCCAAGTCGATCTTCGACAACGTGGCCTACGGCATCCGCGTGAACGGCATGAAGGGCCACGGCTCGCTGAAGGACAAAGTGGAGCAGAGCCTGCAGCGCGCCGCGTTGTGGGACGAAGTGAAGGACAAGCTGCACGAATCGGCGTATTCGCTTTCCGGCGGCCAGCAGCAGCGTTTGTGCATTGCGCGGGCGCTGGCGGTCAACCCGGAAGTGCTCCTGCTGGACGAGCCCTGCTCGGCGCTCGACCCCATTGCCACAGCCAAGATCGAAGACCTGATGTTCAGCCTGAAAGACCAGTGCACCCAGGTGATCGTCACCCACAATATGCAACAGGCGGCGCGCGTGGCGGAATTCACCGGGTTCTTCCTGCTGGGCAAACTGATCGAGTTCGACCGGACGGCGGTGATCTTCAAACGTCCGGCCAAGCGGGAAACGGAAGACTACATCACCGGCCGCTTCGGGTAGAAAGAGAACAGGCAAACATCATGCTTCATTTTCGCGTGGAACTCGAAGAGCTCCAGAGCAAACTCCTGGAAATGGGCGGTCTGGTGGAAGCCGCCATCCACAACAGCGTGAACGCGCTGGTGGAGCGCGACGAGGAAAAGGCCAAGGAAGTGCTCTGGGCCGAGGCGCTCATCAACCAGAAGGAAATCGAGATTGACGACCTGGCGACGCGCCTGCTGGCGCTGTTCCAGCCGATGGCCCGCGATCTGCGCTTTCTGACCTCCGTGATCAAGATGAACAGCGATCTGGAGCGCATGGGAGACCTGGCGGTCAACATCACCGAAGGCGCCCTGCGGCTGATGGGCGAGCCGACGGTGCGTCCGCTAGTGGACATTCCGCGCATCGCCGAACTGGCCGAGAGCATGGTGCATCGCGCGCTGGATGCCTTCGCCAAGCGCGACGCCGAACTGGCCCGCCAGGTGCTGCTGGCCGACGACGAAGTGGACCGCCTGCGCGACGCCGTCTACGACGAGCTGCTGCAGTTCATGCAGGAAGAGCGCACCACCATCAACCGCAGCGTGTCGTTGATGTTCATCGCGCAGAATCTGGAGCGCATTGCCGATCACGCCACCAACATCGCCGAAGACGTGTTGTTCCTGGTGAAAGGCATCGACGTCCGGCATCACGCCGAAACAAGAGAGTAAGCCGTCAGCCTGCAGCTCACGCGGCGCGTCGGGCGGGCTGGTAGGAGTCTGAAACTGGTACGCCTCGGCTCCTGCTCCTGGAACCGCGAGCGTGAGCGAGCGGCCCGAACGCCAGACGATCTGTCCAGCGTGCCCGGATTGTGAGTCTTGGGAAATGAGTTCTCTCGCTCGGGCCGCTCGCTTCTCGCTCGCGGTTCCAGGGCCCCGAAGCAGTTTCTGGAGAGTCTGCGTGGACCGCCGGGCGGTACAACGTACGAATAGCTGCAGGCTGACGGCCGCAGGCTGATGGCTTATTCTGTAAGATGCTCTTCGTCGCCGAAGATCCATCGCGCCGCCGCGCTATCGACGCCATCCAACTCCCGCCTCTAGTGGGCGATCCCATTCGCGTTCAGACCACTTCCGGACTGCGCGACCGGCACGGAGCGGTCCATGCCGGGAGTTTTCTGAAGGAACGGCGGATCGCCTTCGATTGCACACCGGCTGAGTTCCCCCGCATTTTCGTACATGAAGTGTTCCACTTTGTGTGGCTGCGCGCGGGCAATCCGGCGCGGCGGGCCTGGGAAGAGTTGCTGCGCGCGGAGCAGCGGGAGCGAGCACGGGGAGAGCTGGGGTGGTCGGCGGAATGGCGGCGGCTGGCTCTTTCGCCGGCGGACGTGACGGCTCGGTCGCGGCGCTGGCGGGAGTTTTGCTGCGAGAGTTTCTGCGATACGGCCGCCTGGCTGTATTCCGGAATGCGCCGTCATGGCGAGTTCACCCTGGCGGCGCAATTCCGCGGCCGCCGCCGGGAGTGGTTTCGGCGGGTGTTGGAAGGGCGCCAATTGTCGGTATAATTGAACCAGGAAATCAACCTGTGTTGCGACCGAGTGTCTCCGTTGTCCTCTTCAGCGCCGTGGCGCTGGGTTCCTTCTTTGTGGGTTGCTCGTCGAATACCCGCACGGTGAAGGCCGCGTCGCTCAAGCCGGTGAGCGACCGTAAACCGGCGCCGGACTTCGCCCTCAAGGACGCCGACGGCCGGATCGTCCATATTTCGGACTACAAGGGCAAGGTGGTCCTGCTGGACTTCTGGGCTACCTGGTGCGGCCCGTGCCGCCTGGAAATTCCCTGGTTCATCGAATTGCAGCGCGACAACAAAGATCGCGGCTTCGAAGTGCTGGGCGTTTCCATGGACGACAACGGCTGGGAAGACGTCAAGCCGTTTCTGGCGGAAATGAAAGTGAACTACCGGGTGGTGATCGGAAACGACGAGACGGCGCAGATCTATGGCGGCGTGGAGTCGCTGCCCACCACATTCGTCATCGACCGGGACGGCAAGATCGCCGTGGTCCACGTGGGCCTCACCACAACCAAGAAGGGGTTTGAAGATGAAGTGGAACAACTGCTGCAGCCTGCCTCGAAAGTCGCTCTCGATCGCGTTTTTGTGCCTGCCTTTTCTCTTCGCCCAAGGTAGCGGCCACCTGACGGTGGGGGCCATCCACAAAGTGGAAGGCAAGCGCAATGCGTCCGTGCAGGCGAAGATTCCGGTCACCGTGGACGCCGGGTTTCACGTCAACAGCAACACGCCCAGCGACGATTACCTCATCCCGCTGAAGGTCATCTGGACCGCCAAAGGCGCGCTGGAGGGCGGGGAACTGGTCTATCCGAAACCATCCATGGAAAAAGTGGGCGGCACTGACAAGCCTCTCAGCGTCTTCACTGGAAGCCTCGACATCCTGGCGAATTTCAAAGTAGCCGCCACCGCAACCGCCGGCCCCGGAGCCGTCGCCGGCAAACTCAGCTACCAGGCCTGCAACGACCGCATGTGTTTTCCGCCGAAGACAATCGAGATTTCCGTGCCGTATCAAGTGGATTAGTTCACAGTAAACAGTTTACAGTTCACAGTAACGACCACAGCCGTGCATCGCTGCCGGTGTGCCACTGACAACTGTTAACTGTCTACTGTTTACCCCTGAAGAATTGTCCTATCGCCCGCGTCGCCTGCCGCAGGCGCTGATCGTTCTCCACCAGGGCGAAACGGACGAAGCCTTCGCCTAGGGGACCGAAGCCGATGCCCGGGGATACGGCGACCTGCGCGTTCTCCAGCAGCAGTTTGCAGAATTCCAGCGATCCCATGGCGCGGAAGCGCTCGGGGATGGGCGCCCAGACGAACATCGATCCGCGCGGCTTCTCTACCGGCCAACCGGCGCGGGACAGGCCATGGATCAGCACGTCGCGGCGCTTCTGGTAGGTGGCGCAGATTTTCTTGGTGTCCTCTTCGCATTCGCGCAACGCAATAATGGAGGCGATCTGCACGGGTTGAAAGACGCCGTAGTCCAGGTAGCTCTTAATGCGCGCCAGCGCCCCGATCATGCGCGGATTGCCCACGCAGAATCCCACGCGCCATCCGGCCATGTTGTAACTTTTCGACATGGAGAAGATTTCCACGGCCACGTCCTTAGCGCCCTCCACCTGCAGGATGCTGGGCGCTTTGTAGCCGTCGAAACCCAGGTCGGCGTAGGCGAAATCGTGGATGATCATGGTGCCGTGGTGGCTCGCCAGGCGGACCAGTTCGCGGAAATAATCCAGGTCGACGCAGGTGGTGGTGGGGTTGTGCGGGAACGAAATCAGCAGCAGCTTGGGTTTGCGCGTGGAGGTGCGGTAGAGGTCCTCCAGCCGGTTCAGAAAGGTGGCCGCGTCCGGCATGGGCAGCATACAGGCGTGGCCCTCGGCCATCAGCACGCCATACTGGTGGATGGGGTACGCCGGATTGGGCGAGACCACCGCGTCGCCGGGGCCGACGGTGGCGAACAGCAGGTGGGCGAGGGCGTCCTTGGCGCCGATGGTGACGATGGCCTCGCGGTCGGAATCCAGTTCCACGCCGTAGTTGGCCTGGTAACGGCGGACAATTTCCTCTCGCAGCTTGGGAATGCCGCGCGATTGCGAATACCGGTGATTGCGTGCATTGCGCGCCGCTTCCACCAGTTTGTTGACCACCACGCGCGGCGTGGCGCCATCGGGATTTCCCATGCCGAGATCGATGACATCGATCTGCGCGGCCCGCGCCTTGGCGCGCATCTCGTTGATCACGGCGAAGACGTACGGAGGCAGTTTCTGAATACGATAGAACTCTTCGGATTGATCGGCCATTGTGTCCATTGTATCGTGCGGGCCATGAACTCCCGCCGTCTGACGCTACAATGAGAACTTCCGCAATGAACACCTCCGCCATCCCGAGCATGGCCCGAAAACTCGACTACGCCTTTGACGACGGATCGCAGGCGCGCGGACGGGCGCTGTTCGGGTCCGGCGCCGTCCGCATCAAGGATGCCGGTCCGCAACACCTCTTCAGCCAGGTGGCGGGCAGCCAGCTGTACGACGTGCGCCTGACGCTCGAAGACGATTCCCTGCTGGTCTGGTGCGCCTGCCTTTTTTTTCAGGACCGCGGTCCTTGCAAACATGTCTGGGCCACCATCCTGGCGGGCGACGCCAAAGGAGTTCCGGCGGAAGCGCTGCAAGCCAAACACCTGGACATCGTGGCTTCTCTCACCGATGACGAGCTCGACTACGATCCGGGCTTCTACCGCCCCCCTCCGCAGCCGCCGGCGCCGCGCATTCCGGAATGGCAGGACCACCTGAACGCCGTAGAGCGCAAGTTGAGTCTGGCGAACGGCCGGGCGGCCAGCCAGGAACGCGTTTCCGAAGTCTGGTACGTGGTGGACCTGGCGGCGTCGCGCGCCGCCGCACGACTGGCCGTGGAGCTGTTCTCGCGCACCCAGAAGAAAAATGGCGACTGGGGTGTGCTGAAGGAACTGCGGCTGACGCCTGAACAGGCCGGCGGGCTGCCGGACGCCGTCGACGCCGACCTGGTGGGCGCCATGCTCGGCGGCCAGGAATATTATTCTTACTATTCGCCGACGCAAGGCGCGGGCCGCAAGACGCTGCCCTACCGGCTGGCCGCCCGGCTGCTGCCGCAGATGTCCGCGACCGGCCGGTTGTACAGCCGCGTCAACGCTACCTCGGACCTCCAACCGCTCGCCTGGGACGATGGCGAACCCTGGACGCCGCGCCTGGAAGTGCGTCAGGACGATCGCGATCAGTGGAACATCACCGGCGTGCTGGTGCGCGGCGAGGAACGCATGCCGTTGAGCGAGCCGCCGCTCCTGGTGGAGGGCGGTTTTCTGCTGGCGCGCGGCAAAGTGGCGCGCTTCGACGACGGCGGCGCGTTCCCGTGGGTGGCGCAACTGCGCGACGCCAAACGCATCTCCTTTCCCGACTGGCAGCGCGACGAGGTGCTGCAGCGTCTGCTCAACAGTCCCGTGCTTCCTCCCATGGAGCTGGACGAAGCGCTGCACTTTGAGGAGCGGCGGGCTGTGCCGCGGCTGGGTCTGCGCGTCAAGCAGGAACGGGCATCGCCGGTCGAAGTGAAGCATACCGCGCGGCTGCTGGTGGATTACGGACGGGGCTGGACGGAAGGGCCGTCGCCGGGCCGCGGCCTGTGGATTCCCGAGGAGCGCGCGTACCTGGTGCACGACGCAGCCGCGGAGCGTGAGGCCGTGGAGACGCTGCGCAAGCTGGGGCTCCGTGGGGAAACCTGGCGGGCGGGCGTGTGGTCGCTCTCCACCCGGCAATTGCCGCGCGTGGTCCGCGAACTCATCCGCGCGGGATGGCACGTGGAGGCCGAAGGCAAGGCTTTCCGCAATCCCGGCGCGGCGCATGTTTCGGTCAGTTCGGGGATCGACTGGTTCGAGTTGCGCGGCGAAGTGGATTACGACGGGGCCACTGCGTCGCTGCCGGAACTGCTGGCGGCGCTGCGCCGCGGCGATTCGGTAGTGGTGCTGGGCGATGGCACCTTCGGGCTGCTGCCCGAGGAGTGGCTGGAACGCTTCGCTCCGCTGGCGGGCCTGGGCTCGAAGGAAGACGACCATCTGCGCTTCCGCCGCAACCAGGCCGGCCTGTTGGACGCGCTGCTGGCGGCCCAGCCGGACGTGCGCGTCGACGAGATGTTCGCCCGGCTGCGCGATCAGATGGGCCGGTTTCAGGGCATCCAGGCCGCCCCGCAGCCGGAAGGTTTCGTGGGGCAATTGCGCGACTACCAGCGCGAAGGGCTGGGATGGATGGAGTTCCTGCGCGAATTCGGCTTCGGCGGCTGCCTGGCCGACGATATGGGCGTGGGGAAGACCGCGCAAGTGCTGGCCATGCTGGAGACGCGCCGCGCGGAAGGCAAGGGTCCGTCGCTGGTGGTGGCGCCCAAATCGCTGATGTTCAACTGGCGCGAAGAGGCGGCGCGCTTTACGCCGCGGCTGCGCGTGCTGGAACATTTCGGCACGGAACGCGACGAGGCGCTGATCTCCGCCCACGACATGGTGCTTACCACCTATGGAACGCTGCTGCGCGACGCGCCCCGCCTGTCGCAGCGCGAGTTCGACTACGTGGTGCTGGACGAAGCCCAGGCCGTGAAGAACGCCTCCACCGCGTCGGCCAAGGCCGTGCGGCTGCTGCGCGGGGAGCATCGGCTGGCGCTCAGCGGCACGCCGGTGGAGAATCACCTGGGCGAGTTGTGGAGCCTGTTCGAGTTTCTCAATCCCGGCATGCTGGGCGAAGCTAAAGTGTTGAAGATGACCGGTGGGCTGGCTCGAAATCCCAGCGAGGAGGCGCGCAAGCTGCTGGCGCAGGCGTTGCGTCCGTTCATTCTGCGCCGCACCAAACAGCAGGTGGCGCGCGAATTGCCGGCCAAGACCGAGCAGACCATCTTCTGCGAACTGGAAGGCGCGCAGAAGAAGCACTACGACGAACTGCGCAAGCATTATCGCGGCGTGCTGCTGAATCGCGTGGATCGCCAGGGACTGGGCCGCTCGAAGATGCAGGTGCTGGAGGCGCTGCTGCGCCTGCGGCAGGCCGCCTGCCATCCGGGGCTGCTCGATCCCAAGCGCGTCGGCGAGCCCAGCGCTAAAATCGACACGCTGCTGAGCCAACTGGCGGAATTGCGCGAAGAGGGTCACAAAGCGCTGGTGTTTTCGCAGTTCACCAGCCTGCTGGCGATTCTGCGCCGCAACCTGGACGACGCCGGCGTGACCTACGCGTACCTGGATGGCGCCACGCGCGATCGCCAGGAACGCGTCGAAACCTTCCAGAACGACCCCGAATGCGGCCTGTTCCTGATCAGCCTCAAAGCCGGCGGCCTGGGTCTGAATCTGACCGCGGCGGAGTACGTGTTTCTACTGGACCCCTGGTGGAACCCGGCGGTGGAAGCGCAGGCCGTGGACCGCGCGCACCGCATCGGCCAGACCAAGGCGGTGTTTGCCTACCGCCTGATTGCCCGCGACACGGTGGAAGAAAAAGTGCTGGAGCTGCAGAAGACCAAGCGGGAACTGGTGGACGCCATTTTGGGCGAAGACAACAGCCTGATCCGCGATCTCAAGCGTGAGGACCTGGAACTGCTGCTCTCGTAGGGATGGCGGGCGGTGCGGTCAATTCTCCGTGGGCAGTTTCCGCGCGGCGTCCACCACCAGTTGTTTCACCGGCACTTCCTTCGCCTCCAGCGTCAGCCCCAGGCTCTTCAGCGCCGTAAAGATCGAAGGGTAGGACGAGTCCGACGCAGCGGTCCGGGAATGCAATCCCGGCATGGAGTCGGGAGCCGCTTCGAGCGAGATGTCATAAGCTCCCGGGAGTCCAGTCATATCCGCCACGGGCGTACCCAGCAGTCCGGTCAGGGCCTGCGCGAACTCGCCGAAGGTCTCGCCCTTCCAGGTGAACTGGCCCGACATCGTCACGGTTCGGCTCTTCTCCACCACCCCGCTGCTGTTGGGCACACTCTGCTTGAGCTTCAACCCGTTGGCGGCGACGAGCAGCGCATACCCCTTGGCATCCTTCGATTCCCAATGCGTCTTCACCCCGAAGCGCTCCGCCAGCAGGCTCTGCAGCATCTCCGGGATATGGCCTTTGGGCGCGTCGTCCGGCGCCTTCGCCGTGATGTTGAAGCGCGGACCGTCAGGCCCGTCATCCAGCCAGTCCGGCCCTACAAGCTGGCTGAACTGCAGGTCGTACGCCCGTAGCAGCAGCCCTCGCAGGCTGGCGTGAGTGATGGTGATGTGGTCGCTGTCGCCGCTGAGGGGCGGCACGATGCCGGTATACTTTGCGCCGCCTGGCAACCGTTCCTCCGGCGGCGCCAGGCGGACCGACGCCACCTCAAACGAAAATTTGGCCGGCGTCTCCTGTGCCGAAAGCGCGCCCGCCAGGAATACCATAGCTATCCATTTCATCGTTCGCCTCCTTCCGCATTGCATCCGCATGGCCCAAAGTTCCGAAGTTCTCCAATGCGGCCCGCGGCGCGCTCAAAAATGCAGTCCGCCTTTGAACTTGTACGGCACTCCCGCCACGAACCCACGGGAAGATTCGCCCGGTATGCTGGCGGCGCTGAGGATGCCCACCACCACTCCACGCGCATCCAGCACCGGAGATCCCGAGTCCCCTTCCACCGCGTTGCCTTCGAAATCGTAGACCAGATCGATGGGGTTCTCGGGGCGTTTCCCGGAGGATGCCCAGGTGAGATCTTCATACAATTTGGGATATTCGAACGTCGCCGGAAGCGCGCGCAAGCGGAGCGCCGATTTCCCAAAGCCCATCACCATAGCTGACGTTCCGCGGTGAATTTCGTGCAGGTGATCGTACTCCGGGCCCGCCACTCGCAGGAACGGATAACATTCCGACTCGGGCCGGTTGATCTGCAGCAAGGCGAGATCGTGTTCCGGGTCGGTCGCCACCACCCGGGCGCTGCGCCGTTGTCCGTCGTCCCAGACCACTTCAATCGATTGAAAGTTGGCGTTCACCACGTGGCGGGCGGTCAGCACCAGGCCTTCCGGCGACACGATCGCCCCTCCGCCCATTTGTCCGCGATTGCCGCCGAACCGCACCACCACGCGGACGGTTGCCGGCTCGGCCAACCGCCACAGCTTCCTCAACGTCTCTCCTCGAAGGTAGTTCTCGACGCCGCCGGTCTCCAGGTTGACCGGCTGTCTGTCGATGCGGATCGGAGTGCCTGAAGCACTCGGGACCGGAATGGTAAAGACGGAATCCGGATACCACGCACGCGGCGCATCGGGCGGTTTCCGAATCGCCGCTGGCAGCTCCGATACGGTGTATTGAATCAGCGCCCCGAAGGTCAGCAAAGTGGCCGTCGCTCCGCCTGCCACCCACAGAACTCGCATCGTTCCCTCCGAGTATCGACATCGGGGTCGGGCCGCTCGCTCACGCTCACGGTTCCCGGCGCCCGGATAATGACGTCGATTCTACTGTGGTTTCGGCGGCCTCGCAAGCCGGTTAACGGTTTCTGGTTAACGGTTTCTCCCGCCGCCGCGACTATCAACGCAGGAGGGGTAATGACACGACGCATTTTCTTTCTGCTGCTGGGAGCCGCTCCACTGCGCGCTTCTTCACTTGGAGATGGTCCGTGCGCCACGGCGGCCTCGGCCATTACCATCGCCGGCCCGCGGGAACCGGGACAGCGCATGGTGGTCTCCGGCCAGGTGTTCCTGCCCGACGGCCGTACGCCCGCCGCCGGAATCATCATGTTCGCCTGGCACACCGACGCCAAAGGACTCTATAGCGACGACCACAGCGTGATGCATCCCCGGCTCCGCGGCTGGATGAAAACCGACGCCCAGGGACGCTACGAATACCGCAGCATCCGCCCGGCGCCCTATCCGCAGCGGAACTCGCCGGCGCATGTCCACGTGCAATTCTGGGGTCCGGGAATCGCCGCCCAGTTTGCCCAGGAACTAAATTTCGACGACGACCCGCTGGTCAAGCCGGAAGACCGGCGCCGTTCCGCGGAGCTGGGCCGCTTCGCCTTCGTCCGACCCGCCGAGCTGCGCGACGGCGTCCTGTATGTCACGCAGGACTTCCACCTGCACGGGGCCGCGCCCTTCGGCAACGCGCTGTTCGGCGTGGAAGCTTGCCACGTCAATCCGTAATCCCCTAGCCGCCGGTAATGGCGCGCAAGTGTTCCACGCTATACAACTGGCGCAAGAGCTCATGGTCCTCGATGGGCCGCGAACCGGCCGGCGGCAGGTACAGGCTGAATCCGCTGTGGATCTCCGCCGCGTGTTGTCCCATGTCCTCCAGTTCGAAGGCCAGAACGGCCGGCGGCATCAGCGGGTGCGGCGAGCAATAGATGGCTACCACGCGATGCCGCGGCGGATAGAACAGGCGCAGGTGTGCCACCAGGCGCGCGAAGCGTTCGGCGCTCGACACTCGCATGCTGTGCAGACACGTCTCCAGCGGGCCGATCTGCCACAGCAGAGCCGGCACATCCGGCTGCAGCGGACGGCGCCGCAACAGCAGGTCGGTGGCTTCGTACATCTGAATTCCGTGGACCACCGGGTCCAGGCACAGGTCGGCGAGCACCGTGTCGATGGCCGAGATCCCCGGCAGCACGCGCACGCTCAGTCCCGCCGAGCGCGCCTGCTCCATCACCAGGAACGGCGCCGTCGCGGCCACCAGCGGATGGCCGTGGATAGCGAGCGTCACCGGCGGATGATCGAGCGCCGCCGCCACCACGCGGGCCGCCAATCGCCGATACCCGCTATCCCGCGAGCGCTCCTCGAAGTACGTGTCCTCGTAGAGCGACGTGACGCGCGCGCACAATCCGTCCAGGTACCGCCGGGTGGCGACGCCCGTGTCCAGATAGAGCACTTCGCGCGACGCGCGAATGGCCTGCTCCACTTCGCGCGTCACCTGGCAGGCGGTCGCGATGCCCAGGCCGGCGATCCAGATGTCGGGCGCGCTGCCGTCACCGGGTTCCAGGAGCTGGCCGGCCGTACCGGGAGCCGGAGGCGCCGCCAGATTCGACGACTGCAACAGCGATGCCGTCATGCCCACTCGCGGCCGCCCGTCCGCATCCGCGAGCTGCTGCGCGGCGATCTGCACCACCGCGCGCAGGGGGGTGAGCGGCAGGCCTGGCAGGACGGCTCCTTCGGGCGGCGGCAGCTTGGACGGATCGGTTCCCTCGGGCAGAGGATTCACCCACGCAGCGAACGTGAGACCGCGGTCCGTCTGCAGCGGCATCACCGTCAAAGCCAATCGCAGATCGGGCAATGAGTGTCCCTGGGGAACGACGGCCGGCGGAGGCTCCGGTGGCGCGGCGGGAGTTTCCAAATGCACCTCGGCGCGCGCCTCCGGTCTGGCCTGGCGCGCCAACGCCGCGCCGAACAGTTGCAGTAGCCGCCCGTCCCGCCGGCGCAGGATGTCCCGCTGCTCTTCGGTAAGATGGAACTCGCGAAAAACCTCTTCGGGGGAATCCATCAGCCGCCGGCACAGGTCCGCCTGCAGCGCGCAGCGGATGAGCAGTTCATCGATGCCGGGTTGGGGAGCGACCGCCAATTCGAAGGGAATGGTAACAGTTTTTCGCCCCGGAATCCTCCGCCGCCGCGTAACTTTTTTCGGTTCGCGGAGTATCACCGTGCATGGCGAGTGTGGCCCCCGACGTCGTATACGCATTCCGCAGCTTTCGCAAGTCGCCGGTGTTCACGGCGGTGGCGATTCTCTCCCTCGCGCTGGGCATTGGCGCCAATACCGCCATCTTCACCCTGGTCGACCAGTTGATTCTGCGGTTGCTGCCCATCCGCGACGCCGGCCAGATTGTGCTGCTGGCCGGGAAGGGACGCCATTATGGCGGCAATAACGGGCGCAACGCGCTGTCCTACCTGATGTACCAGGACATTCGCGACCGCAACCAGGTGTTCAGCGGCATGATGTGCCGCTATCGCATGGGCTTCACCCTGGGGATTGGCGCCGACACGTCCGTGGTGAGCGGCGAACTGGTCTCGGGAAATTATTTTCCGCTGTTGGGCGTGCGCGCCGCACGCGGCCGCCTGTTCACGGCCAGTGACGACCTGCACATAGGCGAGCATCCCTACGCCGTCCTCAGCTACGCCTTCTGGCAAACCCGTTTCTCGGGCGATCCGGGCGCCCTAGGGCAGACGCTGCGCGTGAACAATTACCCCATGACGATTGTCGGCGTGGCGCAGCCCGGCTTCGATGGCGTGGAGCCCGGCCTTCCGGCGCAGATCTATTTCCCCATGGCGATGGCGCCGTCGCTGCGTCCCGGATTCGCCAACATGTTCGACCGCAGGCAGCGCTGGGTCAACGTCTATGGTCGGCTGAAACCGGGAATCACCGCGGAACAGGCCAAAGCCGGACTGCAGCCGCTGTTTCACCAGATCCTGGCGAACGAGGTGCTGCAGCCGCCGTTTCGCAACGCCACGCCTTACGACAAGCAGCAGTTTCTGCGCATGTGGATGGATGTCATGCCGGGCGGCCAGGGCAATACCAATCTGCGGCGGACATATGAGAAGCCGCTGTGGGTGCTGATGGGCGTGGTCGGACTGGTGCTGTTGATCGCCTGCGCCAACCTGGCCAGCCTGCTGACGGCGCGCGCGGCGGCGCGGCAGAAAGAGATCGCCATCCGCCTGGCCATGGGCTCCAGCCGCGCCCGCATGGTGCGGCAACTGCTCACCGAAAGCGTGCTGCTCTCGGTGGCGGGCGGCGTGGCCGGCGTAGTGCTGGCGGTCGCAATGGTAAAAGGACTGCTGGCATTTCTGCCGACGGTGCTTACCGGCTATGCCATTCGCAGCACGCCCGACCTGCGCATGCTGGCCTTCACCTTCGCGCTCGCCCTGATGACGGGGATGCTCTTCGGACTGGTGCCGGCGCTGCAATCCACGCGGCCGCATATCGCATCCACGCTGAAAGACCAGGCCGGCAACGTGATGGGCGGCCGCGCCCAGGTGAGCTTCCGCAAGACGCTGGTGGCCGCGCAGGTGACGCTGTCGCTGCTGCTGCTGATCGGCGCAGGCTTGTTCCTGCGCAGTCTGGCCAACCTGCGGCTCCTGAACCCCGGCTTCCGCACGGAGAACATCGTGCAGTTCTCGGTAGCGCCCGCGTCGGTGGGCTACGACGCCGCGCGTATGCGTGCCTTCTACCGGCGGCTGGAGGAACGCCTGCAGCGCCTGCCGGGCGTGAGCGGAGCGGGACTGGCCAACGTGGCCGTGCTGGCCGGCAACGAATGGGACAACAGCGTCACCATCGAAGGCTACCAGCCGAAACCCGGGGAGGACATCGACCCCCACGTCAACTCCGTCAGCCCCGGCTACTTCGCCACCATGGGAATCCACATATTGGCGGGCCGCGGTTTCGCCGCCAAGGACGATTTCGGCGCGCCCCGCGTCGCCATCGTCAACGCTACCTTCGCGAAACGGTATTTTGGCGACGGCGTAGCGGTGGGCCGGCGTATCGGTCTGGGCAGCGACCCCGGAACTCCCACCGATATCGAGATCGTAGGCGTGGTCAACGATACGCGGTACGAAGGACTGCGCGACGAGATCCCGCGGCTGATGTATCTGTGTTCGGCGCAACTGAAGGGCATCTTTTCGCAGTTTGCCTACGTGAAGACCGACCGCGACGCGGAGCAGGCTTTCGGCGCCATCCGCGGCGCCGTCCGCGAACTGGACGCCAACCTGCCGCTGGTCGGCATGAAGACGCTGGATCGGCAACTGGACGAGTCGCTGGTGACGGAACGCATGATTGCCACGCTCTCGGGAGCGTTCGGCGGGCTGGCGACGGTGCTGGCGATCATCGGATTGTACGGCGTGATGGCCTACATGGTGGCGCGGCGCGCGCGGGAAATCGGCATCCGCATGGCATTGGGCGCGCTGGCCGGCAATGTGGTGTGGCTGGTGATGCGCGAGGTGCTGGTGGTGGTCGGCGCCGGCATCGCCGCCGGATTGCCTTTGGCTTACTACCTCAGCAAGCTGGTGGCGACGGAGCTCTACGGAATCGACCCCATGGACGCCGCATCGGTTTCCGCCGCCGTGGCATTATTGGCCGCAGTCGCTCTGCTGGCCGGCTACATCCCCGCCCGCCGCGCCGCCGGCTACGACCCATCCAGCGTCCTACGCTACGAATAGTTGACAGTAAACAGTTCACAGTAAACAGTCAACACTTCTAGTGTAGTGCGGCTGCGCGTGTGTAACTGTGAACTGTTAACTGTGAACTGTGAACTGTGAACTGTAAACTGAAAGATATGCCCCAATTCGATGTCGTGGGCGTGGGCCTGAACGCCACCGACACGCTGCTGATGGTCCCCCACTTCCCCGCCTATGCCGGCAAGGTGCCCTTCGAAGACGAGATCGTCAGCCCCGGCGGACAGGTGGCCAGCGCCCTGGTGGCCTGCGCCCGCCTGGGACTGCGCACCAAGTACATCGGGGCCGTCGGCGACGACGAACGCGGCCGCATCCAGATGGAGAGCCTGCAGGGGACTGGCATCAACCTCGACCACGTACAAATCCGCGCCAACTGCCCCAACCAATCGGCGTACATCATTATCGACCGCTCCACCGGGGAGCGCACCGTGCTCTGGCGGCGCGCCGAGTGCCTGCGCATCTCGCCCGGCGAGATCGCGGAGGAGCAGATCTCCTGCGCGCGCCTGCTGCACATCGACGGCCACGATACCCCGGCGGTGGCCCATGCCGCGGCCATCGCGCGGCGGCACGGTATCCCTGTGACGCTGGATGTCGACACCATTTATCAGGGCTTCGACCGCGTCCTGCCCAATGTCGATTACCTGGTGGCCAGCTCCGAGTTCCCCAGCAACTTTACGGGTATCCACGATCCGTTCCTGGCGCTGGAAACGCTGCAACAGCAGTACGGGATGAAGGTGGCGGCCATGACGCTGGGGGCGCACGGGTCGCTGGCGCGGGTCGACGGGGAGTTCATTTATGCCCCGGCATTCGTGGTGAATTGCGTGGACACCACCGGGGCCGGCGACGTGTTCCACGGGGCCTTCTGTTATTCTGTGTTGCAGGGGATGGCGATGGCCGAAGCGCTGGAGTTTTCTAATGCCATGGCGGCGCTCAACTGCACCGCCCCAGGCGCTCGCGGCGGCATCCGCGGCCTGGAGGAAGTGCGCGCCCTGATGGCGCGCGGCGAACGCCGTTCTCTACCGGAAGTGGCCGGCCGCGTGGCGGCCCGCTCCAACTAAATGTTCATCATTCCCATTAAGGTTTCGCAGCGCAGCTATACCGCTCCGGTGGTGACGGTGTTGATTGTTCTGGCCAACGTGCTGGTCTTCCTGCACCAGTTCCAACTCGGATGGGCCGATCCGCGGCTGCTCAACGGCTTCATGCGGATGTACTCGCTGCGTCCGGCGTTCCTCTGGTTGCACCCCTCCACGCTGTTCACGTCCATGTTTCTCCATTCCGGATGGATCCACATTCTGGGCAATATGTTGTTCCTGTGGGTCTTCGGCAACAATGTGGAGGACGAAATGGGCCACGTCAAGTACCTGTTTTTTTACCTGGCGTGCGGCGCCGTGGCGGGTCTGTGCCAGGTGCTGTTCGACCCGTTTTCGCACGTGCCCATCGTGGGCGCGAGCGGCGCCATCGCCGGCGTGATGGGCGCGTACCTGGTGAAGTTCCCGCGGTCGACGGTGGTGATGCTCTTCTGGGTGCTCTTCATTTTCACTTTCGATTTGCCGGCCTGGCTGATGCTGATCTACTGGTTCCTGCTGCAACTGTTCGGCGGCTTCGGCAGCATCGGCGAGGCGCAATACGCGCAGACCGGCGGCGTGGCTTTTTTCGCGCACGTCGGCGGCTTCCTGGCCGGCATTCTGCTGATGCGTCTGCTGAGTCCGCGCGAACGCCGCTGGCCTGTGCGGGACTACTCGTGGTAGGACGACTTTGTGCCCTCCAGTTGGTCCAGAATCTCCGATGAAACCTAAAGTCACCTTCTATACGCGCTCCGGCTGCTGCCTGTGCGACGACGCCAAGCAGGTGCTGGCCGCCGCACGCCGGGATGCCGAATTCGACTACGAAGAGGTGGATATCGACGGCAGCGACGACCTGCGCACCCGGTACAATGACGAAGTGCCTGTGATTTCGATCGACGGCCGCAAGGCCTTCAAATA
>Ga0181529_10000537_pt1 | contig 54764 bp, 32 predicted proteins | sample PEATcosm2014_Bin_36_FD_119763 | JGI IMG/M metagenome (GOLD analysis project Ga0181529, IMG submission 119763) | Peatland microbial communities from MTU Mesocosm Facility, Houghton, MI, USA - PEATcosm2014_Bin10_30_metaG | ecosystem: Environmental > Terrestrial > Soil > Wetlands > Peat | place...
AACGCTGCTCGCCATCACCTCGGAATCGTGTTCGCCATCATGTCGGAATGCCGTTCGCCATGACCTCGGAACGGTGTTCGCCATCGCGTCGGAATGATGTTCGCCATGGCTCGGAATCCTCAGGCAGACTGGACGCGCGTGGTATCAGGAGCGCTTTCATTCAGACTTCCGGCCACTTGCTCGGCCAAAAGCGTTGTGCACACGGTTGGGAATTTGGGTTCAGTGACGGTACGAGAGTCTCCCGTAACTTGGGCCGTCAATGCCGGCGCCAGGGTCAAAATGGCAAGCAAGGCTGAAGCCAGCCCGGCAAGTGCCACTTGCGAACGGATGTGAGATCGTGACATTCTGATGTCTCCTTAATTTAGGCAAACAAAGACACTTCACGGTTCCCACACCGATCGAATCATTTCTGGACTGTTACTGAATACCAAACCTTGAGTTCGGCCTTGGGGACGGTACGGCTTCGCCGCAATGCATGAAGACAACAACCCTGTGACCACGAGTTGCCCATCGAGAATGCGCCGCTTTTTCCGCAGGTTGATGAACGTCTGATTCGCGGGAGCCGCGCAGCTCAATGTGCGGATGATAATAGTAGATCGGTTCGCCTGTCAAAACAATTTCAGACAACCTTAATATTGAAACGAAAAACACGCGATGAATCCCTCGATTTCGCGTGAATGGCGTGCTGATCGGCTGCCAGCACACACTCGAACGGACCGCCCCAGGAGCAAACTGACGAGTAGAACCCGTCGACCAGCGCCGCCAACCCCTTGACAGCCTAGCGGCGAGAAGGTGACTCGATTCATCGTGGAGAGTGCGTGCAACGCAGCCGAAATGGTTTTGGCGGACCAGAAACACTTCGAGCTTCCGCCCGCAAAGTTCGCACAGTTTACGGACGCACTCGATCGTCCGGCGAGGACCACCCCGTCCCTACGAAAACTCTTCTCGGAGAAATCGGTCCTTGACTGAGCGGCCTGCGAAACCGCCTTTGTCGGCCGTCGAACCGCTGGCGAATTATTGCGGGCGCCCAAATCATTGCAGGCCGTGCCGTCCTGGTGCTCGCCATAGATGCCGAGGCCGCAGCCTTTTACCGCAGGTTCGGATTCGAGAGTTGTCCCGGGATCGAGTTGCACCTCATACTCCTCATGAAAGATCTGCGCGCCAGCTTAGGGCTGTGACCACGTGTTGCTTCTTTGAAGGCCTGACGGAGCTAATGTGGTGATGGGTCCTCAAGTCTACCGTACAGTCAGATGCAACATCGAGGGCGGCGCCGGCACTGCGGGCACAAGGGAGTAAACGTTGGACCTCGTTCCGGAGCTCGATACGACTTGAATCAGGACTTGGCGCTTTCGATCGTAAAAATCCCCGTTGAATGTTTTGTTGAAGAACTTCGGCAGTCCGGGACAGACAATCGACGTGTCAGACCACTCCGTGATCGCATCTTTAGGTAGTTCAAGTTCTGGCAACTGCGGCGTGGGCAGATTCAACGAAGACCCAGGAGGCATCATAGAAGAATTCATGACGCCTACCAACACTTGCCCAGGAGAGGCCCCAAAACCACGACCGCGTATCACTGTCTTTTCCTCCGCCGCGGCGGATAAGCCCATCGATGTAATCATAGTTGGAATATTCAAAGATGTGGAAAGTACGTTACCAAACGAGGTGGACGAACTCTGCACTTCGCTGGATAGGCTGGACATGGAAGTTTGCAGTGAACTTGAAGTATTCCTTACGTCACTCTGCAGTTTCTGCATTTCGTCGGAGAGGCCATGAAATCGCCCCTCAACCTGCAGCTCGGCTGTCTTAAGCTCGCGATGCCTTCCCTCCAGATCGTTGAGTGAAAATTGAAAGCCGCTCAATACATTCTTATTGCGTTGCACGATTTCCGCATTTTCCGCGGCAACTCCGTTGAAATCTGCTTCCTGTTGTTTGACTTTTGTTTGTAGGTTCTGGAGCACTTCCGAGGCGTGGTTGGCCGTGGCCTCGACATTTTTCCTGTTTGCCTCAATGTCTTTTAGTCCCAGGTACCCACTCAAGGCGAAACCCGAGATAACAAGGGTCAAAATCGCTGTGTAGACCATCATCCAGTTTCGCATCAACTCCAGATGCTTGGCGGCACGCTCAACCTTGGCATCCACAATCTCTCGGCGCAGCTTGCGCACTTCTTCTCGCAAGGCTTGCGTTTCAGTCGCGTTGCCCCGCTTGGTAGTGCCAGGTTCTCGATAGACTTCATGACCACGGAGCCGGCGCATGCTGGTACTCCCGGAATCAATGCAAAGGTCGGAAGGAGAATCATACCTTTCGAGGGCTGCGGGACACAAGCTTGTATCGTATCGAGACAAACGGGACCAGTGGTCGCACGCTACTCCACCACCGTCGTTCCGATACCGCATGCGTAAGCGTTGCAGCGCGGTGTCCCTGGGACTTCCTGGGTGCGCGGGCTTCCAGGCCGCATTCCCGTGCGGGCTGGAAGCCCGCGCACCCAGGCTCAATCTTCTGTGTGCGTGTGCACCAATTGAATCGGGGGCAGCGCGGGTAACGCCGGGTGGTCCTTATTTCGCCAGTAGACCTGAAAACATTCGCCTAATTGATCCGGCTTCCATTCGCTTCCGTCCTGATAAATCACACTACTGGGAAAGAAAGCCACGCCCAGACCTTCTTCTCCGCGAAATAATTCCTTACCGAAGGCAATGGTCTGGAGCTCTCCAGGGCCGAGCGGCCCCGGAGAAAACCACGCCACCAATAAAGGCTGCAACTGCTGAGCGGAAATCAGATAGGCGGAAAGCAGGGTAACCCGGCGAATGGGCTTGGCACTGGCATTGCGGAGGGAGATCTCCGAGGTATCGCGCATCTTGGCCCATTCGGCCGGAAGCAGGTCAACCGGGCAGGATCGCGGAGGGGAATAAATGGTGTAGGTGGCCATCATGCCGTTGGCCATATGTTCCAGCACATGGCAATGGAAGAGCCACGTGCCGGGATTATCGGCATCCATGTCCACGGTCACCATGCTGGCCGGAAGCAATTCCACCACGTCGGTATATCGCTTCCCATACTCGACCGTCTTGCCATGCCAGTGAGGCGAGTGCAAGTCCTTCTCGCTGCCCATGCCCAGCAGGTACCAGCGTACGTGATCGCCCTGCTTCATGGTAAGGCCCGGCAGGTTCCCGAAGATATAACCATTGATCGAGTAGAAGAGGCCCGCATCCGCGCCGTGCTGTTCATCGAAAATCATGAACAGGGTGATGAACTCGCGATCGGCATCTTTAGGCGTCGCGTCCGCCTTGGCCTTTCCCGCCGCCGTGACAAGGATAGGGCCCATCAGGCCGGCATTGATTTCGACTTCCGCCTCCACGTGGGAGTGGTACCACCAAACCCGGGAACTCGGGTCGTCCGGCCCGGGCCCGCTGCCCTTGTCGGCCAGCCAGTGATAGGTATAGCGGCCGCCGGGAAGCACGCTGGCGCCGCGGCCGGCGGGATTGTAATGCGCCCCTTCGTTATCTTTGTCGTAGCGAAGTCCATGAGGATGCATGCTGTGGGGTTGCTGGCTGCGGTTGAGAAAATGCACCTCCACCGTATCCCCGACTTCGGCGCGAATAATGGGCCCCAGTATGCCCAGCCATTCGGGTTGGGGCTTGCGTACGGCAAAGGTGTCGTCGGTGTACTCAATGTAGCGGGTCTTATTCCAGCGGGTTTGCTGGCGCCAGGGTGCGGGAATGGTTCCCCCGTGCATCAGGTTTCGCCCACTCGGCGCGTAGTCCCAGCTGACATCTTCGGCGGCGATGTAGTACTGCCGGATCGTCGCCGCCAAGCAGCATGGTGGCAAGGCGAACATCGTTGTTATCAGAAAGCAAAACAAAACAACACGCTTAGCAACCATACGAATCCTCCTGCCCAAGGACCGAAGCAGCCACACACCTCCTTATAGCCGATTTCCCGGAACAATGGGTAATGCCGAGCTTTGGCCTTCGACCGGGTTAATCGCGGGATATGACCCTCCTGTGGGCCTGGCGCCTTAGCCAAAGGCCGATGGCTCCGACGAAGACTTTTCTGTCCAACTCCGGCCAACACCGGCCCGCTCTCCCTCATCACACCTGCCGTTAGACAGAGTAGCCGCTGGAGTATTCGGGCCCATGACCAAATTCAGTTCCCTTCCCCTGGCATTCACATTGTTCCTTGTTTCCCTGGCGCTAGGCTGCGCGGGCGCCGCCGGCAGCAGTGGCACGAGCCTTCAATCGAACGCCACCGGGGGCAGTCCAACCGCCACCCCAACACCCACTCCGACTCCCACGCCCAGCGGAGCGGCGGACATTACACAGGTCAACCATGTCGTCATCATGCTGCAGGAGAACCGCTCCTTTGACCACTATTTTGGCCAGATGACGGCCTACCGGCAGGTGGCCGGTATCCCCATCGTAAGCAGCAATAGCGACGGCATTATTGAAGACTTGAGTCGAGCGAGTTTCAGCAACAGCGGCGTGGCCCCAACTCACTCCGGTAGCGTGTGCATGGAGAACATGAGCCCCGACTGGGCCGAAGACCGTCATGAAGTCAACTTGCAGGATCCGGCGGGGGTCATACCGGGGAATACGTCCACCGAACCCATGGACGGCTTCGTCAACACCGCCGCCGGAATTGCCAGCTACTACAGCTTTGTGGATACGGCGGGCAATCGTGCCATGCACTACTACAACGAGCATGAACTGAACTACTACTATTTTATGGCGTCGAACTTCGCGATGGACGACCACTTCTACTCGCCGGTTCCGACGAACACGCCCAACAGCCGCATTTTTCTCTTCGGCGCGACTTCCCAAGGCACGGTACATACCCCGGGCGGTTCGGAAGCCTGTCCCGGAGAAACCGTGCAAATGGTCCCCGAGCACAATGCAAGTCTGCCCAATGCCGGCAAACCCATCTTCCAATTGCTGAGCGAAAACAATCTCACCTGGAAGATTTACATCACCGACCTGGAACCCACTTGCGAGCCGAATAACGGAACTTTCCCGCTGGATTGCGCGGTGAAGAGCACCTATTTGCAGTTCTTCAGTTACATCGACACGGCTACGCCGGGAGCAATAAATCCCGCGGTACTGCAACACCTCGCGCCCATCGATTGCACGAATGGCCTGAATGTTCTCCCCGCGGTGCCCGCGCACCCGGCCTATACTTGTCCGGCGGGGGTGACGGATTACTTCACCGACGTGCAAAACGGCAATTTGCCCAACGTGGCCTTCATTGAGACAGGCGGCTTCAGCGGGCGCGATGAGCACCCCAGTGGACGCGATCTCGGTTCCAACACGGTAACCTGCGCCGGAGTCTCGCCCTTGACCGGGCAGACCTGCATCAACATCGAAGTTGGCGCCACCTTCGTTTCCACCGTGATGAATAAGTTCATGAACAGTCCGTCGTGGAAAGACAGCGTCTTTTTCTGGATGATGGACGAAGGCGGCGGAGCCTTTGACCACGTTCCGCCAATGCAGGTGCCCAACCCCGACGGCATCAAGCCTATCTTGTGCCCACTGGGAACGAACAACGCGATTACCGGCTTTACCATAACCAGCGGAGGCACCGGCTATACCTCCGCGCCTTCCGTTACCATCACCGATCCCACCGGTACCGGCGCAACGGCCACGGCTGTAGTGACCGGCGGGGTTGTCATTGGCATTACGGCGGTGACGCCAGGTAGCAATTACACAGCCCCTACCGTCCTGCTATCCGGAGGCGGGGGCACGGGCGCGACGGCAACCGCGGGTACCAGCGGCCTTCCCGATCCTAAAGACGTCAATGTGGGAGGCGATTTCACCATCACCGGCTTCCGCATTCCCAACATGGTGGTTTCTCCCTTCAGCCGACAAAACTATGTTTCGCACACGCCCATGGACTACACGGCCGTCCTGAAGTTCATCGAGACCCGTTGGAAGCTGCCCAACTTAACCTTGCGCGATGCCTCCATGCCCGACATGACGGAATTCTTCGATTTTGCCAATAAGCCCTGGGCTACACCTCCGGCCAATGTGCCGAAACAGAACATTAATAACGCCCCTTGTGACTTCGCGCTGGAGTAAAGAACAGTTTCCAGTTTCGAGTTTTCAAGTTTCAAGTTTCGAGAACGAGGCATCGCCTGGTCGCCGCGTGAAACTTGAAACTCGAAACTGGAAACTCTCCATTCGCATATTCTGAACCCACCTGCGGGGCGGCTGAATCTATTAAGGTGTCTACACAACCGGCGCCTTGGATACTCGGCGGAACGCTGATTTGCTATATAAGGTTTCCCAAGAGCCCGGAATCAACACCAGCGATTGAGGAGAGAAGCATGTTAGGAGTTGGCGAGCAATTCCCGATTTACAGTTTGAAAGCGACGATCAGTACCGAACTCAAAAATGCGTTCACCACCCTTACGAACGAGGATTTCGCGGAGAAGTGGAAGGTCTATTTCTTCTGGCCCAAGGATTTCACCTTTGTCTGTCCCACCGAGATTGCCGCTTTCGGAAAGCTGAATTCCGAATTTGAAAGCCGCGACGCGGTGGTACTGGGCGGCAGCACCGACTCCGAGTTTGTCCACCTGGCATGGCGCCAACATCATGAGGATCTCAAGAATCTCCCCTTTCCCATGTTGGCCGATATCAAGCGCGAGTTATGCGAGACGCTGGGCATTCTGGACGCAAAGGAAGGCGTAGCTTTGCGCGCCACCTATATTGTCGATCCCCAAGGAATCATTCGCTATGTGTCGGTCAATGACCTATCAGTGGGCCGCAATCCCCAGGAAATACTGCGCGTACTCGACGCCCTGCAAACCGACGAGCTTTGCCCCTGCAACTGGCAAAAAGGCCAAGCCACGTTGCAACCGGCTTAAGCCGGGGAACAGAAACTTGTAGCGCGGTCTCCAGACCGGGGTCCCCGGCAAGCCCGTTTTTGGCTTGCTGGGGTGGGAGACCGGCTGTCGCGGGGGCGTCCACGCCCGCGCACTCGCCGGGATGGTGCGTCCGGGACCTCCGCACCGACAGCCGGCCCGGAGACCGGCGCTACGCACAATTGAATTGGGCATACGCGATGCCCGCACAGGTGATCGATGAACTTAGATGCCCTCGTGGAAGCTCTTCCGGCATACGCCAAGGACTTGAAGCTAAACGTGTCCTCGCTTGTCCGCAACCAGACGGAACTGACACCCTCGCAGTTATGGGGCACGGTGGTAGCGGCGGCGGTGGCCTCGCGCAACCGTGCGTTGACACAAGCGGCGCTGGCCGAGGCGTCCATCCAAGCCCCGGAAGTCGTAGAGGCCGCCAAGGCGGCGGGCGCCATTATGGGCATGAACAATATTTACTACCGCTTCACCCACCTGGTGAGCAACGAGAAATATCGCAGCCTGCCCGCCCGCCTGCGCATGAACGTCATGCGTTCCCATGGCGCTTCCGCTGTGGATTTCGAGCTATGGTGTACCGCCGCCAGCGCCATTAATGGCTGCGGCGCCTGTGTGGACGCCCATGAACACGCCTTGCGCGAAAAGGGCGTGACCGAAGAGGTAGTCGCCGCCGCCGTCCGCATTGCCGCCGTGGTGCATGCGGTTGCCACCGTGCTCGACGCCGAACAAGCCTTAGCCGCCGCCAGCGCGTAAAGCCTGGGAACGCGGGCTGGCAGCCCGCGTTCCCAGGCCATGCCCTCCCCCGCTCAATCCCCGATTGCCAATTGACCTCTCCCCGCATTACCTTCTAGTTACCATTGCTTTGTGAGGCCTAATCTTGTTCTTATCTAGCGTTCGCCGATTCTTGCGTCTGCCTCTGTTCTGGGTTGGTTTATGCGTGGCCACGTTATCGTTGTTCGCGGCGGACGCGGCCGGGCCCTGGGATTTTCCAGATTTCTCGCTTCAGCCCAAGGACCTCTATGCAGCCGCTTCCGAGCCTATGGCCGCCGCCGGCACGGACATTATGGTGCTGGACCACGACGAGTCCTATGTATTCGAGGCCGACGGACGCAATGTCCATACGCAGCACCTTATCTATAAGGTCTTGACGCAGCGAGGCGCGCAGAGCTGGGACAACATCGCCTGTGATTGGGAACCGTGGCATCAGCAGCGGCCGGTGATTCGGGCGCGGGTGATCACGCCGGATTTTTCCATTCACGAACTCGACGCCAGCACCGTGAGCGACGGCCCCGCCAACGATGGTGACGCGCACCTGTACAGCGATCGCCGCATCGTGCGTGCACCACTACCGGCCATAGCTGTGGGCTCGGTCGTAGAGGAAGAACTGGTCATTCACGAGACCGCTCCCCTGTTTAGCGCCGGCTCCGTGGCTAGTTTCTACGTTGGCCACTTCTCCGTCCCCGTAGAGCACACACGGTTGGTATTGCAATCGCCCTCGACCTTGCCGCTGCATTATCTGGCACTATTGCTGCCCGGTCCTCCTCCACAACGCAGCGAGGCCAATGGGCAAACCACCATCACCTTCGAGTACGGACCGACGGCCGCGCTGGAAGCGCCCGAACCGAACCTTCCGAGCGACGTCCCCGTTCATCCCATGATCGCCTTCACCACCGGGGACTCATGGCAGCACGTCGCCGACGCCTATGCCGACGCTGTGGAGAGTCAGACTCGTGGCGCGGACTTGAAGCCACTGGTGCATCAGTTGCTCCAGGGCAAACATACACGCAACGAAAAGATACAGGCACTGGCCGATCATCTGGATAAGGAAGTACGTTACACCGGCATCGAATTCGGCTCCTCCGCGATTATCCCGCACTCCCCCACCGAAACCTTGGCCCACAAATATGGAGACTGTAAGGACAAGGCCACACTGCTGGTAGCCATGCTGCGAGCCGCGGACATTCCCGCCTATCTCGCCTTGCTGCATGCGGGTTCGCGGATGGATGTGCCACCCGATCTGCCCGGCATGGGTCTGTTCGACCATGCCATCGTGTACGTCCCCGGCAAACCGGATCTATGGATCGATGCCACCGACGAATATTCACGCGTCGGCCAGCTCCCGAGCCCGGATCAAGGGCGCCTGGCGCTGATTGTCCGCCCCGGCAGCAATGCGCTGGTTCACACTCCCGAGGCGCCCTCCGGAGATAACCTGCTGATGGAAACTCGAGAACTCTATCTCTCGGAAAATGGTCCGGCGCGGGTCGTCGAGACCTCTCATCCGGGCGGCAGCTTCGAATCCGAGTATCGTCGCATCTACGCCGACCAGCAGAACAAGCAAGTCTTCGATTATTTGACCAACTACATGAAGGCCCAGTATTTGGCCGACAAGCTGGATCGCATGGAACCGTCCGGCACCAGCGACCTGTCCAAACCGTTCCAGGTCGTGTTGGAGAGCCAGAAGTCCAAACGCGGCTTCACCGATCTCGATAGCGCGGTGGCCGCCATCCGCTATGAAGGACTGTTTAACCAGCTTCCCGCCGAACTGCAACGGCGGGAAAGCAACGACGACAGCGCGAACCCCTCTAAGCCCGCAAAAAAGCGGGTGGCGGATTACCTGCTGCCGCTGCCGTTTGTCGCCGAATGGCAATACGACATTATTCCTCCCGTCGGATTTCAGGCGAAGCCGCTGCCCAAGGACGAGAAGCTGGCGCTGGGTCCGGCGCTGCTCACCCAGCATTTCTCCACCAGCCCGGAGGGGGTGGTTCACGGCGTGATTCGCTTCGATACGGTAAAACGCCGCTTCACCGCCGCCGAGACCACCGAAATGCGCAACCAGATCGGCGGTTTATGTGAAGGCGAAGCGGTTCTGATCAACTTTGAACCGGTTGGCCAGGCGCTGCTCCGCCAGGGAAAGGTCAAGGAATCGTTTCAAAGCTATCGCGGCTTAATCGCCCACCATCCCCAATCGGCCGTGTACCACCTGCAGATGGCGAAGGTTCTGTTGGAAGCCGGCTTCGGCGATGCCGCCCGCGAAGAGGCTCGCTTGGCGGTGAAGCTTGAGCCCAATTCCGCCCTGGCGCAAAAGATCTTAGGCCAGGTTTTGGAATATGACCTGGTTGGACGAAAGTTTCGTGCCGGCAGCGACTATGCCGGAGCGGCCGCCGCATTCCGTGCCGCCGCCCAATTGGATTCCGATGACAAGTCGATCGTGGAAGATCTGGCGATCTTACTCGAGTACAACCCGGAGGGCGTGCGCTACGGATCGGGCGCCAACCTGAAAGAAGCGATTGTGCAATACCGCAGCCTTACTCCGGAAAAGCTGGCGGAATTGGCGCTGCAAAGTAATCTCGCTTATACCCTGTTCTACGATCGGCAATACTCGGAGGCCCGCAACTATGCGGAGACCCTGAATCCGCAACCCAAGGCTCTGATCGTCGCCTGCGAAGCGGCGGTGAATGGCGGCAAGGCCGGTATAACGGAAGCCAATAAACGTTCCAGCGGCGAAGAGGAGTTTAAGCAGACGGTAAGCGCGGCGGGCCAGATGTTGATGAATGTCCGCAAGTATTCCGTGGCCGCCGACTTCATGGAGGCCGGTGCTTCCGGGGACAATGCCGCTCGTACCATGGGACTGGCATCCATGCTGCGCAAAGCCCGTCCTCGCGAGGAACTGCACTATGGCAACGATCCCGCCGGCTTGGCCACCAGATTTTCTCTTCTGTTCTTTGATCCTAATCTGACGGTAGAGAAGATGAGTTCCTTTCTCAGCCAGAATGCCCAGTTCGTACTCAAGAATACCGATGCGGAAGAATTGGAGGGCGTATTGAAGTCGGGAAAGGAGGCGCGCGAATCCCTGGCCCGTGAAGGCAGCTCTCCCGATGTCGCCATCGACCTTATTCTGCAATCCCTGGAACCCAAGGGCGAGGGCAACGATACTACCGGATATCGCGAAAAGCTCCAGATTCCCGGCGGCAAGAGCATGACCATTTTTGTCGTCAAAGAGAAGGGCGAGTACAAAGTCCTGGACACCGTGGAGCGTCCGAACGCAATCGGGCTGGAGATTCTGGACCGCATCGCCGCCCATAATCTTGACGGCGCTCGCGTTCTCCTGGATTGGATTCGTGAAGATCAACACCTGGAAGGCGGTGACGATCCACTCTCCGGAGAGGCCTTCCCGCGCTTCTGGACCAAAGGCAAAGAGGCCGACGCCGCGCAAATGAAACTGGCCGCGGCGGCAATCCTGGTCCAAACCAAGCCTACGGCCAAACAAGGGATCGACCTATTGGAGGAAGCCAGCAAATCGGCAAGCGACGACACGGAGAGAACGAACATCGGTCTGGCGTTGCTGGCCGGATATAGCAACCTCGAGAACTATGATCGTCTGTGGGCAATTTCCTCGCAGCTGGCGAAGAAGAACCCGGAATCCAAACACGTGTTTCTGGCCCAAGTGGGCGCCTTATGCGGGCTGAGCCGCTTCGACGAGGCGAATACACTGATCCAGCAACGCCTCAAGCGCTTACCCGATGACATCGATGCGTTGCGCGCCCTGGTCAGAGTCGCGTTAGCTCGCGAAGATTACCGCGCGGCTCACGATCTGAGCAAGAAACTGGTGGCCCTGGGGAAAGCCGACGCTTCCGATCTGAATGGACTCTCCTGGCTCACGCTGTTTCTCCCGGAAACCGAAAAGCCTGATATTGAATCCGCCATTCAGGCCACGCAACTCAGCCAGAACAGTCCGCCCATCCTGCATACGCTCGGCTGCCTTTACGCGGAAGCCGGCAAAACCAAGGAAGCGCGAGAGGTTCTGATTCAAGCCATGGATTCCTGGAATCTGGATGAGCCCAACGATGACTTCTGGTATGCCTTCGGCCGGATTGCCGAACAATACGGCGAAAACGACGTGGCCAAGGCCGATTACACCAAGGTCTCCAAACCGAAACACGAATACCAACTCCCTGAATCCAGCTATCGACTGGCCCAAATCAGGCTAAAGAAATTGGCGGGACAGTAATTGAGTAATCGGGTAATTGAGTAATTGAGTAAAGTTAGGCTCGGCAAAACATCGTGAGCCGGCAATTACCCGATTACCCGATTGCTCAATTACTCAATCCTGTATGGTTTACCGCTCTACCAGTTCCATTTCCGCTTCGACGGGGGCTTTTTTCTTGGCTCCGAAGAATCGCGTCAGGTCGTCCAGATAGCTGTACACCACCGGCACTACCACCAGGGACAACAGCGTTGAAGTGACCAGTCCGCCGATGACGGCGCGGGCCATGGGTGCTCGCATCTCCGCACCGGCGCCAATGGCGAACGCCAGCGGCAACATGCCGAAGATCATGGCCAGAGTGGTCATCACAATGGGACGCAGGCGCGTGCTTCCCGCCTGAATCAGCGCCCGCCGCAAATCCATGCCCGAACGCCGGGCCTGGTTGGTGAAATCCACCAGCAGAATGGCGTTCTTGGTCACCAAACCCATCAGCATAATCAGACCAATCATGCTCATGATGTTCAGGGTGTCATGAGTAATCAGCAAACCGACAGCCACGCCAAACAGCGAGAGCGGCAGCGAGAGCATGATGGCCAGCGGATGCATGAACGAACCAAACTGCGAGGCCAGGATCAAGTAGATCAAGATGATGGCCAAGGCCAAGGCCTGGAACATATTGGAGAACATGGTCTTCAGTTCTTCCGCATCCCCGCCGTGGAGTACGTCATAGCCGGCCGGCAGATTCATCTTACTGACCGCCTTCTCGATGTCGCTCGTAATGTCGCCAAGCGGACGACCGGCGGCGCTGGCGGATATGCGCACTTCGCGGCGCATATCTTTACGGCGAATCGTCGAGGGGCTGCTCACGGGCACCGCCGTAGCGATCTCCCGCAGGAGCACCGTCATCTTTCCACCATGTGGGCTGTCGATGGTACTGGGAATCCGCAGGTCGAGCAGATCCGCTGAAAAACGCCGCTGATTGGAGTTCAAGCGCACCCGCACGTCGTGGGTATCGCCGTCCGCATCTTCGACCTTACCGGCGACTTCACCGGCCACGCCGGCGCGCAGTACCGAAGCGATGGTCGCCGCGGTCACCCCCAGATCGCTGGCACGTCCGCGATCGATGCTAACGCGTAACTCCGGCTTGGAACGTTCCAAGCTGGTGTCGAGATCAGCCACCCCACGCATGTTGGCCATGTGCCCCATCAGTTGGTGAGACAGTTGATCGAGTTCGCCCAGATCGGCGCCGCGTACGCTGATCTGAATGGGCTTCTGGCCGAACATGCCGGCCTCGGTCAGCGAGAAGGTCATGCCGGGAATATCCGCAATCGCCGCCCGCGCTTCGTTCAGCGCCTGGGAGAAGGTCTGCCCGCGCGCACTCTTGAGCTTCACATAGATCATGCCGTCGGTTACGGGACGGTAGGCGGTGCCGGCTTCTCCGATCGCCGTGTAGGTGTATTCGATGTTCGGCACCTTGAGCAGACGGCTCACCGCCTGTTGCGAACGCTCTCCGGTTTCCTGCAGCGTACTGCCGGGAGTCGCCTTGAAGCTGATCTGATACTCGCCACGGTTATAGTCGGGCATGAAGTCGCCGCCCAGTATGCCCAGAATCGGAAAGCTGCCCACGAAGGCCAGCACGGCAATCGCAATCACCCATCCGCGGTGATCGAGCGCCCAGGAAAGCAAGCCTTCGTAGCGGACATGCAAACTTTCAAACCAGTCGTTGAATCGGGCCAGCCCTCGGCCGATGAAGCCACCGTGCCGGTTCTGCTCCACGTCCGGGTCCACCCAGCGGGAGGAGAGCATGGGGTCAAGCGTAAAGCTGACGAACAGAGACACCAGCACCGCTGCCGCTACGGTAATGCCAAACTCATAGAAGAAGCGGCCAACCATGCCGCCCATGAAGGCCACAGGGATGAATACGGCAATGATCGTCAAGGTTGTGGCCAGCACCGCCAGGCCGATCTCCGCTGTGCCGTCGCGAGCCGCGTCGAAGTGATTTTTGCCGCGCTGCAAGTGGCGCACGATATTCTCGCGCACCACAATAGCATCGTCGATCAGCAGACCGATCGCCAGCGACAAGCCCATCAAGGTCAGCACGTTTAAAGTGAAATTAAACAGCCGCATGGCGATAAAGGCGGAGACCACCGAGATCGGCAACGTCAGCCCGGTAATCACCGTCGAGCGCCAGGAGTTTAAAAACACAAAGACGATGAATACTGTTAATACACCGCCAATCAGCATGGTGGTGTTCACGTCGTCGATCGATTCGCGAATAAAGCGGGAGTCGTCACGAATGATCCGCAGAGTGACGCCGGGCGGCATCTCGGCCTGTAACTTCTTGACTACCGTCTTGACGTCGTCCGCCACGGCAACGGTGTTCGCGCCCGACTGCTTGAGGATGTCCAAGGCCAGCGCCGGCCGTTCGTTGAAAAACGCGAGGTTTTTTGCCTCCTTAGCGCCGTCGATCACCTGCGCGACATCGTGAATATAGAGCGTGGTATTCCCCAGTTGCTTGAGAGGAATTGCGCCAATCTGCTCGGCGGTCTTCCCGCGAGCGCCCACGCGCACCAACGCTTCCGTACGCTCGCGCTTAGCCGAACCGGCAGGAGCGTCCACGTTTTCGTTGCGCAGGGCGGCGATCACGTCGGTCAGCGTCAGGTTGTAAGCTTCCAGCCGCGAACGGTCCACCACGACCTGCGTTTCGCGTTCGGCTTCGCCCACCAGATTCACGGCGCCCACGCCGGAGACGGTCTCCAATCGCCGTTTGACTACTTTATCCGCCAGATCCGAAGCAGCCAGCGGCGACATGCCCTGCGCGTCCACCGCTACGGAGATAATCGGCGAGGAAGCAGTGTCCATGCGCAGCACCACCGGCTCGTCAATTTCGACCGGCAGATCGCCCCGGATGGAACTGATCTTGCCGCGAATATCCTGCGCCGCGGTTTGCGACGGAACTTCCAGATTGAAGGTGACGACGATGTTCGACAAACCTTCTTGCGAAACCGATTCGATGTGCTTTACCCCTTGCAGGGTATTGACCGACTCCTCGATCTTGCGCGTCACGTCGCGCTCCATGGTTTCGGGAGAGGCCCCGGTGTACCGGGTAGTCACGCTGACCACGGGAAAATCCACATTGGGGAATTGGTCCACTTTGAGCTGCTGGTAGGAAGCAATGCCAAGTACAGCCAACGCCAGCATCATCATGGTGGCGAACACGGGTTGCTTAATCGAAAGATTACTTAGAAACATGGCCTGCCTATAGCGTCGCGAGTTGTGAGTGGCGAGCCTGAGTGCGACTGCTCCCCTAGGGTAACGACGACCGTCACTCCTCACTCAATCAACTCGCAACGTCTTTGGTCCCGATCCGCGTTAATCTGCGTTAATCCGCGGCCAAAGGTTCTTGTTCCTTTAGTCTTTTCTATTGCCATCCGTGATCAACAGCGGCACGCCGGAGGCCAGGGTTGTGGGCGGATCCACCACAATCGTCTGCCCGGGTTTTACACCGCTGCGAATCTCGACCACGTCCAGGGTTTCCACGCCCAGCGCTACCTCGCGAGACTGCGCCTTGCCGGCCTCGACCACGAACAGGCTGGCAAAACCAGGACGCGCGCCGTCGTGCATTAACGCTGCCGGCGGAACCACCACGGCCGCGGCGATATCACGGACCTTGATACGGGCGCGGGCAAACATGCCGGAGGCTAAATTAGCCTGCCCGGGAACCTGGATCACCACATCGAACGAACGGCTGCGCTCATCCATGGTCGGTAAAATGCGGGTAATCGCACCCCGCAGACTCAACCCGGGAATGGCGTCCACCGTAATGACCGCCGCGGCGCCTTCCCGCACCTTCGAGAAATCTTCCGAAGAGACCGCCGCGCGAAATTCGAGCACCGAATTATCCACTAGATTCACCACCGCGGTGCCGTTGGCCAGCATAGCTCCGGGATCGACCAGGCGCTTGGCGATGCGCCCGGCAAATGGGGCGCGAATCTCACAGCGCGCAAGTTGCTGCGCGGCAATCGCGGCTTCCGCCCGCGCCTGCTTCAACGAGGCTTCGGCCACCTGCAGGTCCACTTCAGCTGACAAATGATCTTTATCGGTGATCCCGCCGGTCTTGAGCAGGTGGTCGGCGCGATCGCGCTCCGCCACGGCATGTTGGCGATTGGCCTCGGCTACGGCCACAACGGCAGCGGCCCGCTCATGCACGAGTTTGGCATCGGTGCTATCGAGGATGGCAATCACTTCGTCCTGGCGAACCGCTTCGCCTTCGTCGTGCAGCAAGCGCAGCATGCGGGCTGAGACCTCCGAAACCACCTGCACCTGCGCTCGCGGCTTCAGCGTTCCCGTCAAAGCCAACTCTTCCGTAATATCCTTCTGCACTACCTGGGTTACATGCACCGGCACCGAGCGCATCTGTCCGGACGCAGCCGCGTCCGCCGCCTGCGAACGGTGGCAGGCGGTCGAAGCCATCAGCGCCAGGGCGATCAAGACAAGGGTCGGAACTGATTTCTTAGTTGCAATCATTATTTCTTCCTTCGCGGCTACTCAGCCGGATCGCGTCCCATAACGTAATTCACCGTGGCGCGAGCGTCGGCATGCTGCTGCTGGGCTTGCGCTAAAGTGGTTTCCGCCTGTACCAGCGCGTTCTGCGCATCGGTCACGTCCAGCAAGGTGGCCGCACCGTACTTATAATTGGCCTGGATCATCTCCAGCGCTTTGCCGGCATGCTCCACATTCAATTCCGCCGCGCCAATCAATCGGCCGGCGACGTTCAGCTTAACCACCGCATCCATCGCTTGCAGTCGAATCTGATTCTTCAAGGCGATCTTGTCCAGCCTTGCACGGTCCACTTCCGCTTCCGCCTGCGCCACCCGCCCAGCGGTACGCCGCCCATCGAAAATCGGTATGGTGACGGTAATCGCCGCCATCCACTTACTGAAATCCGGTTCAATAAAGTTGTGAGGTTGGCTGGAGGAGCGGCCGTAGCTACCGGCGAAATCCAGGCTGGGCCTCTGCTCGGCTTTGGTAACCCCCACCAGTTCCTCGCGAACTCCCTCGGTCAGTTCAGCCACCGCCACGTCCGGACGATTGGCCAAAGCCTCGCGGGTAAGTTCGGATGGAATCACCTCCGTGGGCTGAAACTTCAACGTATCGGTCGGCGAGACCGGCGCCTCCATAGGGCGCAGCATAAGAGCGTTCAGCTGTGCGCGCGCTAACTCAATGCCTCCCTCGGCCCGGGTAACTTCGGCGCGCTGGTTCTCCACATTCACTTGCGCGCGCAAGACGTCCAGATCGGTAGCCACGCCGGCCTCGCGGCGATTGCGCGCAATCTCCAGGTGTTGTTCCCTTTGATCCAGAGCATTCCGCTGCACGCGCTCCTGCTCGGTGGCATAGAGCAGGGCGTTGTAGGCCTCCACGGTTTCCAGGGCGATATCCTGTTGCGCCCGCCGCAGATCGGCGCCGCCCAGTCTCCGCGCCAGCCGCGCGGCCCGCACCGCCTTCCCCACCTTGAAGCTGTAGAGCGCCTGTTTAAGCTGCGCCCCTCCCTCGAAGATGTTCGAAGGAATCGGCTTCAACGATACCGATCCAAATTCCGAGGCAAAACTATCGAGCGTTGGACTATTCAGGAAGGAGGGATCGGTATAGCGATAAAAAGTACCGGTGGAACTGAGGTTGGGCAGGGCGGAGGATTCTTCCTCAACGATGCGCCCATCCAAATACTTCAACTCCTCGCGGCTCTTCAAGACCTCCGGATTCGCCTCCAACGCGATCCTGACCGCCTCGGCGCGCGATAACATCTCTCCCTGCGCCAAGCCGGCCAAAAGGATTGCCATAACAAAGGTGATGATGGGATAACGATAGTTCATGCCTTGGTCCCTGTTTTGACCGGCTGCCAACCGTCCAAAACCGTATCAATGATGGAATAAGCGAGTTTGCGGGTAAGTTTTGGAGTCCCCATGACCAGGAAGTTCGACATGGCTTCCGCCAAGGCGCCCATGAGCACCAGCATCCGCGTCTGCGGATCGCCGCGGCGAATTTCGCCGGCCTTGACCGCGGCAGCGGCCGCGTTGGCGATGCGTTGTACCCCTTCGTGATAGCTGGCGTGAATTTCCCCGGCAAAGGGCGCGTTCGGCGACCAAAACACCGAGAAGACAAAACGTCCTCTTCGCGGATTGCGCTGGCTATGTTCGAACATCAGCTCCGCCAGTTTGCGGCAGCGTCCGCGAAACGCGCACTTGGCCGCGAACGCTTCGTCCACAATTTGCAAAAACTCTCCCAGCGTACTTTGTAGAAGCGCCCGGTAAATGCCTTCTTTGCTTTCGTAAAAATAATAAAGAGTAGGCTTGCTGATCCCGGCCAATGCACAAATCTCTCGCGTAGAGGCCGCGTCATAGCCCTTTTTCGAGAAGACGGTGAGCGCCGCATCGAGAATGCGGGCGGAACTATTGCTTTCCTGAGCCATAAGCGATGTGCCCACTATACCGAGCGGTAGATATAGGGTCAAGGAGAAAAGCGCGCGCTTTACCGAAATAGGTGCGGCGACCTTATTACTTCCGTAATCCGCCATTCTTTCCCTCCCCTCGAATCCCCGGGGCACCCGCCGATAACTCTAGGAAGGGCGTCTCGCAGCGTCCAGCTCCAGGCTCGGCGTTCCTCACATTGGCTTCATCGACGAAAGGTACCAGTATGCGTTGTGGCTCAGCTTCGCTTGCGGCATTGGGCGCGATTTTGCGCGCTGATTTCGGCTTCTCCCTTACCCTCACGGAACGAAAGACTTCCCAGAGCACGCTCTGCCGGCGATGGCTGGGCCCGATCGCGATTTTGGCCGTGTTGATGGGAAGCCTGTTCGCACAAGAAGCGAACCTGACCGCGGCCACTCCCCGCGCGCGGATTACGGCGGCGATTGACGAAACGCAGCGAGTTACCCTGAAGGGAAATACCCATCCCTGGGCGCAAGCCCAGTTCGACGCCGGCCCGGCGCCGGCCAGTCTGCCCATGCAGCGGATGCTGCTGGTGCTCAAGCGTTCTCCGGAACAGCAGCAGGCGCTCGATCAATACCTGGCCTCCGTACAGGACCAGAATTCGCCGAATTTCCACAAGTGGCTGACTCCCGGGCAATTCGGCGCGCATTTTGGCGCGGCGGCCAATGATCTTGGCGCGATTACCGGCTGGCTGCAATCGCACGGAATGACCGTGAGCCACATCAGTCGCAGCGGCGGAACCATCGAATTCTCCGGCACTGCCGGCGGCGTTCAAGCAGCGTTCCATACTTCCATTCACAAGTACACGGTCAATGGGCAGTCCCACTATGCCAACGCCACCGATCCCGAAATCCCGGCCGCGCTGCAACCGGTCGTCGCCGGAGTAGCGGCATTACACAATTTTCCGTCGAAGGGACAAGCGCATATCGTTGGCAAGGGCACGGGACAGTACCGGCACGGCGCCACCAGCCAGCCCGCTTTCACCTACGAGGACAGCAATAACAATATTGGCCAGGCGTTGGTTCCCGACGATTTGCAAACCATCTACAACGCGAAGCCTCTCTTGAGCGGCAATAATAAAGTGGACGGCACAGGCCAGACGATTGCCATCCTGGCCCGCAGCGATATCGATTCCTACGATATCCAGCAGTTTCGCAGTCTCTTCCTGCCCTTTGCGACAGCTAACCCGTTACAGAGGGCCTACAACGGCATTTCGCCCCAAGATACCGACAGTGGCGACACCGTGGAATCCACCGCCGACGTGGAATACGCCAGTGCCATGGCGCCCAATGCCAGCCTGCTGCTGGTAATCTCCGCCTCCACCAACAGCGACGATGGAATTGCCCTCTCGGCTCTTTATGCGGTGGACAATAATCTGGCTCCGGTAATCACGCTGAGCTACGGCGCGTGCGAAGCCGCGCTGGGGACTTCCGGAAACCAGTTCTATTCCGAACTGTGGGAGCAAGCCGCGGCACAAGGTATCACCGTGCTGGTCGCTTCGGATGACGCGGGCGCGGCGGGCTGCGATTCTCCCGATCCCACCGGAGATCCCAACAATCCGGCGGTCGCCACTCAGGGACTTGCCGTCAACGGCCTGGCTTCCACACCATTCAATCTGGCGGTGGGCGGCACGCTCTTCAATGAGAACGGCAGCACGGCCTATTGGGCGAGCACCAATGACGTGGCCTTCGGTTCCGCCTTGTCTTTCCTCCCCGAAGAGGCGTGGAACGAAAGCTGCCCGCCATCGACTTGCAGTGCGGGGGATGCCACTTTCTATGCCAGCGGAGGAGGCGTCTCGACGCAGTACGCCAAACCATCCTGGCAATCCGGCGTGGGTGTGCCGGCCGACGGCCAGCGCGATCTGCCCGACCTGGCCCTGAGCGCGGCCGGACATGATGGGTACGTGCTGTGTTTCGAGGAGTCCTGCGACGTGTGGGACGGTTATTTCGATTTTGAGGTCATCGGCGGGACCTCGCTTTCGACGCCGTCGTTTGCCGGCGTTATGGCGCTGGTGAATGAAAAGACCGGCGCGGCCCAGGGACAGGCGGCGCCCGTGCTGTACAACCTGGCGGCCTCGCAGGCGGAGACCATCTCCCAGTGCAACGCGTCCACCCCCACTTCGGGCATCTCCAGTTGCATCTTCCAGGATGTGACGGAAGGAAACAATGACGTTCCCTGCGCCGGCGGATCTCCGGGATGCAGTGCCACGGAGACCGGCGCCTACGGCATCCTGACCGGCTATAGCGCAACCACGGGCTACGATATGGTTACCGGACTGGGCTCGGTGAATGTGGCTAATCTGGTGAACCAGTGGTCGACTGGTATCCGGATCGCCACGCTTACCACGGTTACGGTTTCGCCGGCATCCATCACGCACGGCCAGCCCGCCACCCTTGGCGTCACGGTCAGTGCGCAAACCGGCAGCGGCACTCCCGCCGGGGATGTCACGGTAACCACCAATAGCAGCTTGACCAATGCGCAGGCTCTGATCGAGGCCACACTGAGCAACGGCAGCATCTCTGGAGCCTTTGCTTCCCTGCCGGGCGGAAGTTATCAGGTCTCAGCCCGTTATGCCGGGAACGGCAGTTTTGCCCCCAGCACTTCCGCGGGCGTAGCCGTAACCGTACTCCCTGAAGCCAGTACCACGGTCATTTCGTTGACCGACCAGAACGGTATCGTGAATCCCGCCACGGTAGTTTATGGCGCTCCCGTCACACTGGATATCCAGTCCACGGGAAGCTCGCATCAAGGCATACCTACCGGGACTATTACTGTCACCGGAACGGCGGCCGGCGCCACCGTCAACGCACAGGAGCCGCTGAACAATCGTGGCTATGCCGAATTGGACCCGATTTATCTTAAGCTCGGACAGTACTCGTACGCTGCCGCTTATCCCGGCGATGCCAGCTTCCAGGCCAGCACCAGCTCCACGTTTTCTTTCACTGTAGTGAAGGCAACTCCAACCTTGGCGGTAACGCCCAGCACCACCAGCGTGACCGCTACCGGCTGGGTGCACTTCAATGTAGTCATCACTACTCCAAGCGTGGACGCGTCTTTCCCCACCGGCACCGCCACGATCTACTCCGGCGATACGCCGTTGGGGACAGTCCCCATTTCCGGCTCCGAAAGCCTAACCGGCGCCGAATGCGCCGTGGCCGAATTCACCCTGCCCGGCGGCAAGCTCGCTTCCGGTATCAACTCGCTCACAGTGGTGTATAACGGCGACGGCAATTATGCCAGCGCCCAATCGCCGGCGGTAAGCGTTACCCTTTCCGGCAGCGGATCGTTGCCCGGCGCCGCAACCATCGTCAGCCTTACCGTTGCGACACCTTCAGGAGCCGTCGTGAATCAACCGGTGAGGCTCACGGCCGCCATCAGCAGCGGTGCTGAGCCGGTGGAAGGCGGCACCGTTACCTTTGTCAATGGCACGACGGTACTGGGAACGGTACAGGTAGTCGGCGCTCATCCCGCCAACGGATTTACCACGGGTACGGCGACGCTGTTCACCCGCCTGCCCGCCGGAAGCAATTCCATTACGGCTCGCTACAATGGCCAAGGCCTCACCTATCAACCCGCGGCCTCAAGCGCATCGATCGTGTCGATCACCGGTACGGAGCCAACCACCTCCACCTTGGTGGCAACCGGCAATGCACAGAATCCCGGTAACTATGACCTTACTTTGTCGGTTTTAGGCAACGGCCTGATACCCGCCGCCGGCACGGCTAATTTTTATGACACCACTATCAGCGCCAGCCTCGGCCAGCCGAGCTTGCAGCCGGCAGCCACTCCCTTCACCTTCGTAGCCGCACAAAGCACGGCGATTGATTCGCAGAGTACAGCCGACGGTGTGGCGGTCATCGCCGCGGATCTCAATGGCGATGGCATACCGGATGCCATTACGGCCGACTTCGCCAACAACTCGGTCAGCGTGTTGCTGGGCAATGGCGATGGAACCTTCCAAACCGCTACCCCGTACACCGTGGACGCCGGCCCGAGCCAACTTCTGGTGCTCGACGTCAACCAGGACGGCATTCCCGACATTGTTACGGTCAACAAAACCGCGGGCACAATCAGCGTTCTATTGGGCAAAGGGGACGGCACATTTGCGGCGCAGCAATCGTTCAGCGCGGGCGGCGAGCCGGTGGCCCTGGTAGCCGGAGATTTTAATGGCGACGGTATTCCCGACGTTGCGGTAGCCTCGGGATCTTCCTCCACGGTAAGCCTGCTGCTGGGCAACGGCGATGGAACCTTCCAGACCGCACAGAGCGTCTCCGCCGATTCCAGCGAATCGCAAACCCTCACCGGCCTGGTGGCGGCGGACTTCAACCTGGACGGCAAAATGGACTTAGTGGTTTCCGCGACCGATGGACTCCACCTGTTAACCGGCGACGGCGCCGGCGGCTTCGTGCCGTCATCCACCCAGCCGTATCAGAGCGAATGGGGAGTGAGTTCTCCCGTCACCGCCGATTTCAATGGCGATGGCATTCCCGACCTGGCCCTGCTCACCGAGAGTCCATATCAAATTGCGGTGCTGCTGGGAAATGGCGATGGCAGCTTCCAGTCGCCACTGTATTTCACGCCCAGCGATTCCTGCTGCTACTCGATTAGCGCTCACGCCCTCGCGGTGGCGGATGTGAACGGCGATGGCACTCCCGACCTGGTTCAAATGCTGACCGGCACATTAGCCGGCACATCGGATACCTCCCAAATCTATGTGTACACGGGCACGGGCAGCGGCGACTTCAATAATGCGGAAGGCTATGCCTTGCCGGCTTGGAGCAGCAACGCCCCGAGTGCGTTTGCCATGTCCGATCTCATTGGAGATGGGGCGCTTGATTTGTTAGCGACCACCAGCGGCAGCACCGCCAACGCGCTCACCTCAGGCCTGGGGCAGAGCTGGGCGACCGCCACCTTGAGCAATACCCCGTCAACCGGCGACACCGTACGGGCCAATTATGTTCCGGCCCAGAACAGCAGCTATGCGGCCAGTACTTCCAATTCCGTCGTGCTCGGACAGCGCATTCCCACCACGCCAACCGTCTCTGGCGGGTATTGGACGAGCGGGAACTCCTGCGCGAGTGCAATGGGCTACTCCTACTATCAAGGCGGCGCCTGTTTCGAGGGGTGCGTGGGACAGAGCAGCGGCGGCACAGTCGCCATCACCGGAAACATCACCATCAACGGCACCCGGCCGGATGGCAGCCACATCCAGGTTGCGAATTGGTCGATGGAGCCGCCCTATCCCTGCTTGGTATCCGGCGGCGCTTGGTGGGGATGGGAGGCAGGCACGTATACTTTTACCATCTCTTACGGGGGAGACAGTAACTACCAGCCCAGCGTTTCCGGTCCGTACTCCTTCGTCGTACGTAGCACCGATTTCAACCTTGCGCTGAGCGCCCCCACGACGCTATTGGCTGGCAGTTCAGCCGCGCTCACCACCAACGTCACCAGTTCGGAATTCGGGGGAGAAGCATTGTCCCTTTGGGGCAACGTCACTTACGCCGATGGCAGTACGACGTACGATATGCCCTACGCCATGGGCAGTTCCCTCCAATACTGGACGCCACCGCTCTCCGCCGGTACGCACACCATCACGGCTACGTTCGGGGGAATGCTTGGTTCCTACGGAGTCCGGGATGAAAACAGCGCTACTTCCAACACCGTCACCATTCAGGTTTATGGGGATACGCCGCAAGTTGGGACAATCGGCTTAGGCGTATCGTCCTCCTCGCCGGCGGCCGGTCAACCGGTTACGCTGACGGCCACAGTGACGCAATCTGGAGGCTCGGCCCAAACCAAGGGTACCGTAACCTTCTATGACGGCATCTCGCCGCTGGGAACCGTCTCTCTATCCAGCACTGGCGTGGCTGTTTTCCGGCAGGCGCTGGCGATAGGCGTGCACGCGATTTCCGCCCGCTACAGCGGCAGCGTTGCCTTGCTGGCTGCGAGCGCACAGGCCAGCGCTTCGCTTAGCTCGACCACGCAGACAGTTACAGTTGCGCCCAGTGCAGCCAGTTCCAATATGCTTGCGGCCACCGTCAATGCCGACAACGGCGAGGCTTATGACCTGGCAGCAACCGTCCTGGGCAATGGTTTTACGGCTCCGGGAGGAAGTGTTGCCTTCACCGATACCACCACCAGCAGCTTGCTAGGAACGGTCCCGCTAACGACTTCCACCATGACCCCGGGATTCAGCACGCCGCAGACGATTAGCTTCACCGGCGCGGCCTCGCTGGTGGTTTCCGGAGATTTCAACGGCAACGGAGTAATCGACTTGGCGGTAGCCGATGCCACGAATTCGGCCATTCATGTCCTGCTGGGCAACGGCACCGGCACGTTCAGCCAACATGATTACGCGCTGCCCGCGGCGCCCACGGCCCTGCTGGTGGGTGACCTCAATGGCGATGGCATTTTGGATCTTATCGTCGGCGCTGCCAATAGCCGGGTCTACGTATTTCTCGGCAACGGCGACGGCTCCTTCCAGACGGCTGTCTCCTCGGCCTTGCCCGTGGCTCCAACTTTAATGGCGCTGGGCGATCTAAATGGCGACGGCTATCAGGATCTCGTCACTCTTGGCGGAACCACGCTGGCGGCGGCCATCAACCATGGGGATGGCACGTTCAATTCCTACACGACATTTAAGGTGAATTCGGCCACTTCTAACAGCTCGTTGATCGTGCAGGATCTCAACGGCGACGGTATTCTCGACGTGCTTGTCCAGACGGGCGACTCCGATTATCTTCTGTCTGGGGTGGGCAATGGCGCCCTCCAGGCGGAACAGTACGTCCTCAACACTTATGGCCCGATGGTTGCCGCCGACCTGAATGGCCAGGGGTTCCCCGACTTGGCCTATAACGCCGGAAATGGCTACTTGGGAGTCGTTCTTGGCGCTCCGGATGGCTCGTGGATTCCATCGCGCTTCTATCCCAGCCAGCTTCCGGAACAATTTAACGAAGACATAGCGCCGCCTCCGCCGGCCATTGCGGTGGCGGATTTCAACGGCGACGGCATTCCCGACCTGATCGTTCCGGGATTGCTCTTCGAAGGAGTGGGAGACGGCACCTTCTCGGCGACAGGCATTCCCGCCGGCAATTTCACCATCCTGGCGGACGTCAACGGGGACGGGGTTCCCGATCTTATCGATATCTCGCCCACCGGCGGTCTGACCGTCCAGTATGGCGGCACAGTCATTACGGCCACCCTGCCCGGAATTCAAATCAACGGCGGCGGAACCCATAACGTACAAGCGGTGTACACACCGGCGGAAAGTGTCCCCTATACCGGCAGCACTTCCAACGTGGTGCCGTTGCAGGGTGCCACATTGATTTCCACGTCCACTACACTACAACAAGCCTTACCGGCGAGCGGCAATCCCACCTACGGGCAATCCGTGACCGTGCAGGCTACCATCGCACCTTCCAGCGGAAGCGGAACACCGACGGGCAGTGTCGTCTTTACCGTGGATGGCAGCGCCAAACCGGGCGTAACCCTGTCCGCGGGCGCAGCCCAACTCGTTCTACCGGGTTTGGCCGGCGGCGCCCATACGGTGACCGCGGCCTATGGCGGTGACTCCAGTTACGCCTCCAGTTCCACCATCGGTACGCTCACCATTACCGTCCAACCGGCCGCCGACACGGCAACGCTGACTTCATCGGCTACCGGCTCGGTGAACGCCGGAACGAACGTCACCTTCACGGCGACCATCGTTTCGTCGGCAGGCACGGCGACTCCGACCGGCAATGTCATTTTCAGCGATGGCAGTACTCAGCTCAGCACGATAGCGGTAAGCAGCGGGGCAGCCAGCTATTCCACCACAACTTTGACGGTGGGTAGCCACAGTATCACCGCCGCCTATTCCGGCGACCCGAACTTTGCCTCCGCCACTTCCAATACTGTGACGCAGGGAGTTACGGAAGCACCGGTGGCGACCACCACCACCCTGCAGCAGACGATCCCGGCAACCGGCAACCCCACCTACGGCCAATCGGTAACTGTGCAAGCCACCATCGCGCCTGCCAGTGGAAGCGGAACGCCAACCGGCAGCGTCGTCTTCACTGTGGATGGAAGCGCCAAACCGGGCGTAACCCTGTCCGCGGGAAGCGCCCAACTAATTCTGTCCACTCTGCCGGGCGGTGCCCATTCGGTCAGTGCCGCATATAGCGGCGATTCCACTTATGGAGCCAGTTCTACCAGCAGTGCGCTGACCATTACGGTTCAACCAGCCGCCGACTCGGTGAGCTTGACTTCGTCAGCCAGCGGCTCCATTAACGCCGGAGCCAACGTTACCTTCACGGCAACCATCGTTCCGGCGGCTGGGACGGCGGCTCCGACGGGGAATGTCATCTTCCAGGATGGCACTACCCAACTCGGCGCCATCGCGCTTAGCGGCGGTACGGCCGCCTACTCCACGACTACGTTAACTGCGGGAAACCACAGCATTACCGCCGCCTATTCCGGGGACGCAAATTATGCCTCCGCCACTTCCGGCGTGGTGACCCAGGCGGTGACCGCTCCAGCACCGGCAGCGGACTTTAGCGCCACCGCCAGCCCCAGTTCACTCACCATCCAACGCGGCCAATCGGCAACAACTACGATTACACTGAGCGGTGAAAATGGCTACGCCGGAACGGTCAACTTGGCCTGTGGCACACTGCCGGCCGGGGTGACCTGTTCTTTCGTACCCGCCAGCTTATCCGTAACCGCATCGGCGAGCGCGCCGACCTCGGTGCTCACCATCGATACCACGGCGGCCACCGCCGCCTTGCGCGCGCCCACCTATCCTGCACGCGGCTCTTCCTTGCCGATGCTGGCCGTGCTCTCGCTTGGCTTGCCGGGCTTGCTCCTGGCCGGCATGTCGAAGAGGCAGCGCCGTCTATTGCGAACGTTGGGGATGCTGACAGTCATGGCTACGCTGATCGGGCTGAGCGCCTGCGGCGGATCAATGTCAAAGGCGTCCAGTAGCACGACCGTCGCGCCAACCGGCACCTACACCGTTCCCGTCGTCACGCTTTCTGTGGCCGGGAGCACGACTCATACCGTCAATCTCAGCATTACGCTGCAATAGTTTGCCCCGGGCCGGAGAAGAGGATCGTTTCACGTTCCTCGTTTCCGGCCCTGGTCCGAGTTGATCCGTTAGGACGGATTACGAACACGTGATTTCTTTGCAGGAAATATTGAAACTCCGGCCGACGACCGACGACCAAAGGCCTCCGGCTACAGTCCACGGCCATTTTTGCCGATATATCCATACAGTGACACGACTGTCTTCATGGCGAATCCCGATAGCCCTGGTCCTTTTGGCCTGTGGGCTGCGGACATGGGCGCTGCAGCCCGGCGTTAATCTCGGCAAATACGGGCGCCGAGTTTGGCTGATGAAGGACGGTCTGCCGCGAAATCATGTTCGAGCCATGCTGCAAACGCGGGATGGCTATCTGTGGATTGGCACGCCCGAAGGGTTAGCTCGCTTTGATGGCATGCAGTTTACCGTCCCTATATTGCTGCAGGGGCTCGCCGTAACCTGCCTTCAGGAAGCGCACAATGGGGGGCTGTGGATTGGCACCAATGGCTCAGGCCTGCTCCTTTATCAGAATGGTCAACTTACCCGGACATCGTGGAGGGGCAACGTTCCCAGTTCCGAGCGGCTTCCCTACGTACGGGCGCTCCTGGAAGACCACGAGGACGTCTTATGGGTCGGCACCGAGGCCGGCGTTTTCCGCTATCGGAATGGAATAGCCCGCTGGGTCGCCCACGGTGACATTCGCGCCCTTGCCGAAGATGCAAATCACACGATCTGGATTGGCGCCAATGGAGGCGGCCTGCTGCGCTGGCGCCCAGACGATCTCAGCCTCATACCAGGCGACCCATCGAGTCGCTATGTCCTTACGCTTTTGCCAGATGGCCCGGATCTATGGGTGGGGACACAAGATGGTCTGCGGTTGGTTCGGGACGGCAAATTCGACGCGCGCGGCAAAATCGGGGAAATTGCGAAGACTCCAATTAGCGCCCTTTATAAAGATGTCCACGGTTATCTCTGGGTAGGAACGGAGTATTTCGGACTGCGGCGGCTTGGCCCTAAGGGTGACGACTCCAGCTTTCTTTATTCGGCGGGACTCTCCTCAGACAGTGTGACTTCGCTGTTGGAGGATCAGGAGGGCAACCTATGGATCGGCACCAACGCCGGGGTAAATCAACTCAAGGATGTGTCGTTTGAAACCATCTCCACGGCGGAAGGGCTTTCCGCGAGTTTTGTCCGGGCAGTCATCCAAGATCACGATGGAGATATGTGGCTTGCTACTCAGGCGGGTGGCTTAAACCGGCTGCATAAGGGGAAGTTGAGCGTTTATGGCACGCAACAGGGCCTTTCCAGCAATATGGTTCGAGCCTTATTCGTAGACACGGACAACTCGCTGTGGGTGGGAACCGAAGGCTATGGGATGAATCACCTTCTCCGATCCGGGAAGGTCGCGATATTCACGACAGCCCAAGGTCTGCCCGACAATGGCATCCGGGCCATCTTGAGAGACAGCGAAGGAAACCTCTGGATCGGAAGCAACGCCGGGCTCAGCCGCTACCGCGACGGCAAATTCACCAATTTCGGCTTGGCCGACGGTCTAGCCGGCTTGATAGTGGTCCAGCTCGCACTCGGACGAGATGGCACTCTATGGATCGCAACCAATGGTGGAGTATCCCGATTCCAGAACGGAAAGCTCTCCAATCTGACGCGAGAGCAGGGATGGCCTGCGAATCCGGCTCGCAGCGTGTACGAAGATAAGGAAGGGGTCCTGTGGATTGGCACCCGCGGCGCCGGCCTGATCCGCTTCCAGAACGGCAAATTCACCATTTTTCCCCGTGGCAACCGGCTTCCTTTGGAAATCAGCGCCATCACCGACGACCAGAACGGCAATCTATGGGCCGGCACCAGTCAAGGCGTCCTTAGCATCCCCAAGAAGGAATTGAAGGCGGCGGAGGAGGGCCAGGCACATACCATTACACCTTTCTACTATGGGGTCCCCGATGGAATGAGGGCGGAAGAATGTAGCATGTCCGTCCAGCCGAATCTCTGGAAGGCATCCGATGGAAAGCTCTGGGTGGCCACCGGGAACGGGGTTTCGATCGTCGATCCCGGGCGCATGCATGCGACCCGGATCGCCAGCCCAGTCGTCGAGCAAATCTTTCTCGACCGGCAAGAGCTCGCATTCGCGCAGGCTGACAATGCCTGGCCTCCCAGTCGCGGCGACCTGGAGTTCCACTACACCGCGATTGCCTTTACCGCTCCCGAGCAGTTGCGCTTCAAGTACAAACTGGAAGGCTTTGACACCGACTGGATCGATGCCGGAAGGCGACGCACGGCGTTCTACACCAACATTCCGCCCGGCAACTATCGCTTCCGCGTGCAGGTCCAAGGCGCCAACAATGCCGGGCACAATGAGGCCAATATCGCCTTCCGCCTGGAACCGCACGTTTATCAGGTACGGTGGTTTCAGATTGCCGCCGGACTCTGCTTGGCCGGACTCATTCTGGCCGTCATTCGGCGACGTACCGTACAGGTTCATGCGCGGGCGCAGGCCCTCACCGTCTTGGTGGACGAGCGTACGTCTGAACTGACGGCGGCGAAGCAAGCCGCCGAGGCGGCGCAACAAGCGGCGGAGGAAGCCAGCCGCGCCAAGAGCGAGTTTCTGGCCAACATGAGCCACGAGATCCGCACTCCCTTGAATGGCATCCTGGGCATGACCGATCTGGCGCTGGCCACCGAGATCACCGGGGAGCAGCGCGAATTGCTCTCCATGGCCAAAATCTCCGCCGACGCGCTGTTGGGAGTGATCAACGACATTCTGGACTACTCGAAAATTGAAGCGGGCAAAGCCACCTTTGATTCGGTTCCCTTCAACCTGGCCGACGTAGTGGGCGAAATTATGAAGGGCATGGCGATTTTGGCCCACAAGAAGGGCTTGGAACTGGCCTTCGATATGGCGCCCGATATTCCCTTGGACTTGTTTGGGGATCCCTTGCGGCTGCGTCAGGTGCTCTTCAATCTGATCGGGAATGCCGTCAAATTTACCCATCGCGGGGAAATTGTGCTGACCGTGGAAATGCAGCAGCCGGACGAAGAAGCGGGCCTGAGTTTCCACTTTGCGGTGCGTGACACGGGCATCGGCATTGCCCCCGACAAGCAGCAACAAATCTTCCAGGCCTTCGAGCAGGCTGACACTTCCACGACCCGCCAATTTGGAGGGACCGGGCTGGGTCTGGCAATCTCATCCCGCATCGTCGAATTGATGGGCGGGCACATCTGGGTGGAAAGCAGTCCCGGGATGGGTGCGACTTTCCATTTCACGATGCGCTTCGAACTGGCTTCGGAAATTGTGGATCCGGTGGCGTCATTGGATTTCACCGCTCTGAAGGATATGCCGGTCTTGATCATCGACGACAACGATACCAACCGCAAAATCCTTATGGGCGTGACGCGGCGTTGGCATATGCGTCCCGAGGGCGCCGACGGGGGCGAAGCCGGACTGGGGCAATTGGAGTACGCTGCCTCCGAGGGCCGACCCTATCGGCTGATTCTGCTGGACGAACAAATGCCATGGATGGATGGTTTTGCCGTAGTTCAGCGCATCCAGGCGCAGCCAGCCTTGCGGGACACGCCTATCTTAATGCTGAGTTCTTCCGATCAAACCGCCAGCGCCAAGCGCTGCCAAGCCTTAGGCGTGAATGCCTACCTCGTAAAGCCGGTCCGCGCCGCCGAACTGCTGTTGGCCATTCGCCGAGCGCTGGGCCTGAGTCAAAGCGTTGCCAACGAAGACGGCACCGCTTCCCCTTTGCCGCCGGCGCCGGCACTGACCGAGTCGCTGCCACAACTTCCCTTACATATCCTGATTGCCGAGGATAATCCAGTCAATCAGAGACTGACCATGGCGATGGTTCAACGCTTAGGGCACGAACCCACCTTGGCCGCTAACGGAATCGAAGCCCTGACGAAGTGGAGAGAGTCGCCCTTTGACATGATTCTCATGGATGTGCAGATGCCAGAGATGGACGGCTTCAAAGCCACCTATCTCATGCGCGAGGAAGAACGCATTAGCGGCAACCATGTTCCGATTATCGCGCTCACGGCACACGCCATGAGTGGCGATCGTGAACGCTGCCTGGAAGCCGGCATGGACGATTACGTTTCCAAGCCCGTAAACAGCGCCAACCTGGCTCAGGCCATTGCCACCTACGCCCCCGCAACCCCGAATCGACCGAAAGCCTAGCACTCTGTAGTACTCTGTTCGGGGCTTTGCATGATGACCGTAACTACCGCCGAACAGCTCAAAGAGATCCTGGAGCAAAGTCGTTGGGATGAGGCGGTCGCCGCCTTTCAGCAGGCCGGACCCGCGATCGCCGCTCCGGTATTCGAGGACCTTCCTTTCGAAAAACAGCAGTTGCTGTTCCGGCGGCTGCCAGTGCCGTTTGCCGCCGCTTTGATCGCACGGTTCCCTTACTACCACCAATACGTCCTTTTGCACTCCCGCCCGAAAGAATTACGGGCCATCGTCGATAGCATGAATGCGGACGATCGCCTGCGTCTGTTCGACGAGCTCCCCGAAGAAACCTGGCAACACCTCATGGACGAACTGGCACTTGCGCCTCCGGCGGAAGCGCCGCCCGCAGAATCCCCTGCACTCGTCGAGGTGGCGCCTATCCCACCGTCCCCGCCTGCGATCGAGACTCTGATCGAAGCCCGCAAAATTGAGAAGAGTTTTCAGCAACCCGATGGCAAGCAGATTCAGGTGATTGCCCCCCTGGATTTATCGATCGAGTCGGGAGCCATCACCGCGCTACTGGGGCCTTCCGGTTCCGGCAAATCCACTTTATTGCGCATACTCTCCGGCTTGGGCGCCCCCTCCGCCGGCGAGGTCCTATGGTGTGGACAGCCGATGTGCAATTGCAGCCCCAACGTGGCTATTGTGTTCCAGAGCTTTGCTCTTTTTCCCTGGCTCACGGTTCTGGACAATGTCGAGGCTCCTCTGCTGGCTCGCGGCATGCGTCATACGGAACGTCATCATCGCGCCTTGCGCGCTTTGTATACGGTAGGGCTGAAAGGGTTTGAAACCGCCTATCCCAAGGAGCTATCCGGAGGCATGAAGCAACGCGTGGGCTTCGCGCGCGCGTTGGCCGTCGAGCCCGAGGTTCTGTTCATGGACGAACCGTTCTCCGCCCTGGACGTGCTCACGGCCGAGAACCTGCGCGGCGAACTGTTGGAGCTGTGGCTGGGAAAAAAGATTCCGACTCGCGCTATTTTCCTGGTGACGCACAATATCGAGGAGGCCGTTCTGCTGGCGGACCGAATCATTGTTCTCGGCCGAAATCCAGCCCGCATCCGCGCCGACTTTCGCCTCCCCTTGGCTCAGCCGCGAGAGCGGAAATCCGCCGATTTTCTCCTCTACGTGGACTATATCTACAAAGTCATGACCCAGCCGGATCTCGACTTGGCCCCTCCCTCCGGACCGCCTTCCGCTAAACCCGCTTATCAGATGCTGCCCCACGCCCGTCCGGGAGGCATCGCCGGATTGTTGGAACTGCTGCAGGACCACGGCGGCAAGGAAGACCTGTATCACGTGGCAGAAGAGCTTTTGATGGAAGTCGACGATCTGTTACCGATTCTCGAGGCCGCCAGTCTGCTCGGCTTTGCCGAGGCGCATGAAGGCGACGCGGAAATCACGCCCGCGGGAACAGCCTTTGTGGACGCCGATATCGCGCCGCGCAAGGACCTCTTCCGCCAGGCCGCCCTGGCGCACGTGACTTTGCTGCAACAGATCAACCATGCTTTGGACAGCAAGTCCGACCACACCATGCCCCTGGAGTTTTTCCGGGATGTTTTGGAAGAACACTTTGCCGAGCAGGAAGTGCAACGGCAACTGGATACCGCCCTACACTGGGGCCGCTATGCCGAACTATTTTCTTACGATTCGGAGAGCGACCGCTTACACTCCGGTCCCCTGGTGGGACACGAAGAAATGGGCGGAAAAAGTTGACGACCTCGACCCTCCAACCCGCCATCCGAAAGACGCCGCGCGTGCCGCCATGGGGATGGACCCCAGCCGGCGCTTCCTCGCTGCTGATGGATTTGCCCATCCTGTTTGCCGGGCTGGGACTGTTCTACGGGTTGCTGGCCCTGGGCCGCTATTGGATGGGAACGGTGAATGCTCAACCCGAGATCCATCTGTCGCCCATGGCGCTACCCAAGTACGCTCTGTTTTCCCTGGCGCGGCTCGCCGTGGCCTACGTCCTCAGCTTCGGATTCACGCTGGTATACGGCTATCTCGCCGCGTACAACCCCAGAGCCGAACGAATACTGGTTCCCCTGCTGGACACCTTGCAATCCATCCCCGTGCTGAGTTTTCTACCCGGCGTAATGCTTTCCATGATGGCCTTGTTCCCGAGGTGGCAGTTGGGGATCGAACTGGGCTCGATTCTGCTGATCTTTACCGGGCAAGTGTGGAATATGACCTTCAGCTTCTATTCGTCGCTCAAGGGAATACCTCAAGAGCTACGGGAGGCGGCGCACGTATACGGGCTGAGTTGGTGGCAGCGGCTGGTGCAATTGGAGTTGCCTTTCGCGGCCATCGGACTGATTTGGAATTCCATGATGTCGGTGGCCGGCGGCTGGTTCTTTCTGATGGCCTGCGAGATGTTTGTACTGGGAAATCGCGACTTGCGCCTTCCCGGCCTGGGCTCTTATCTGCAAACGGCCGCCAACGCCGGCGATACGCGCGCCATTCTCTGGGGACTGACGGCCATGATCGGAGTCATCGTGTTGATCGATCAATTGATTTGGCGCCCGGTGATTGCCTGGGGCGAGAAATTCAAGTTCGAACAAGTGGAAGCCGCCGAGACCCCACGCTCTCCCATTCTTACGCTGCTGCGCCACTCGGAATTGTTATCGGTGGTGAACCGCTGGACCGTCGCCCCCGCACGCGAGCGCGTCAATCTGTATTTCGCGCGGCCGGCGGTGGCACCCGCCAAGGCCACCAAGGCGCGCCAAGAACGACGGTGGCGTGGGTGGGTTCTGGCCGCCCTCGCCCTGATGGCGGTTGCTTATGGCACGCTGAAGATCGTGCTGATGATGCTGACGGTCCCGCATTCCGAGTACGCGCAAATATTTTTAGGCGCCGGGGCCACTTTCTTGCGGGTAACAGCTACCCTGCTGCTGGCCACGCTTTGGACGGTTCCCGTAGGTGTGTATATCGGCTTGCGCCCACGCGTTTCCGCGGTATTGCAGCCGATCGCGCAGATTGCCGCCTCGGTGCCGGCTACCGCGCTGTTCCCGGTCATCCTGCTTATCTTGATTCGTCTGGGCGGAGGCTTGGGGATCGGGTCTATCGCTTTGCTCCTGTTGGGAACGCAGTGGTACCTGCTGTTTAATGTCATCGCGGGCGCCTCCGCCATCCCGTCGGACTTGAAGGAGGTCAGCGAGGTCTACCGCTTCCGCCTGGTCGAGCGCTGGCGAAAACTGATTCTTCCCGCCATCTTCCCTTACCTGGTCACCGGCTTTGTGACTGCTTCCGGCGGCGCTTGGAACGCCAGCATTATCGCCGAGTATTTTCACTTCAAAGGCCAAACCATGTCCACCGTGGGATTGGGCGCCGTGATCAGCAGCGCCACCGACAGCGGCAACTTCCCTCTACTGATAGCGGCAACGGTAGTAATGGCCACCATGGTCGTGACCATTAACCGGCTGGTATGGCGACGAATGTACTCCCTGGCGGCAACGCGGTTCAAGCTGGATTAAGGCGGATTTGGCGGCTTAGGCTCATGAGATCGACCAAGTGGATTGCTTCCGAGTGGCCCGCCCAAAATAGCGTCGAGACAACAGCTGACCCCATCCGAACGGCAGCTCAGAGTGCAAACGTATCCGGATCATCAACCTGAGCGCCGGAGGCGCGACCAGAATCCTAGCCCCGGGTGGCGAAGACGTTCTGTTCCGGCATGGATCAGAGAATGGCCACCGCTCCATCAAATGCGGTTGCGGCTCGAATGAAACAATCCGGTGGAGCGGAATGGCGCGGTGATTCCGACGGGTACTCTGAGAGAGGGTATCCTGAGAGATCACCTTGACAGAGAGTTGATCTCCCTCTTCGTTTAGCCCGACAAGTTCCGCAGTAACCCGCTCGCCGCTATCAAGCACAAGGACACCGACTGTGCCCATGTCTGCTTTATCAATCCATTCATGAGCGAAGTATCGCCTTGCCTCATCTGACGTCAGGTTGCGTCGTGCAAGTTCCTTGCCGAGCGTCCGCGCGGCTTCTTCTGCGAAGCCTCCGTCCGCCCTAAGCTTCAGAAGCTCCTGGTCGGTGAGGGACTTGTAGTAGGCGTCGAGTGCTTTTGCGTCGGGCATGAAATTACTCGAATTATAAATCCGGGTTGCTTAGTTCTGACTTGTCTTGAGAGGTTGTGCGCGTATCGTTGGCCATCCGGAAGTTGACCAGAAACCGGGCTGGGTCCCAGAAGCCGACTTGGGCTCTGGGCCGCGGGGAGCCACATTTTGGCAAAGCTCCATTTTGCGCCCAAGCGCCAAGAAGCGGCGAGCGTAGCGCAGGCGCCCCCGCCTGCGGGCCCTATCGCCCTTTCACATAGATCCAGGGCCAACCGCGTAAACCGGCGTGCCGTGCATTGTCCAGAATGTAGTCGACTGCGTGTTCGCATCCAGGTATTCCTGAATCTGCTTGCGGTGGAGTTGATGAGCCCGAACGGACTCCATCGGTGTGAGTTGTCGCCCAGAGCGCAATAACACCTTGATCGCCTCCCGTTGCCGGGTCAATTTTGCAAGCACATTGGCGGGTAAAGAATCGCCTAAATGGAAAGTGCCGGAATAAGTTCCGCCCTCCGCTTCCCAATGCGGAAGATACCCGCGAGTTCTCTTGGTAAGCGCCATGGAAAGGCTCATCGTACGAGCGGGAGAATCATAGCGCACGGCATAACGTGTGTCCAAACCTGACTCAATAACAACGTTGATCTACCACCACACAGGGCCCGCAGGCGGGGGCGCCTGCGCTACGTTTGCCGCGCTGATGGTCGGTCGAAATCTTTCGGGCTTCCGTTGCAAGAAGCCAGGAAATGGAGGAGGGGCCCGGTGGACGCGATGGTGAGGATCGCGTAAACGCTCATCCAGTACTCGCCCCATCTCATGCGTCCAGTTCCGGAGCAGCGTTCCGCTTCGGTTATGTCCGGTTGGCTACTCGGAAGTGATCCGACATTGATTTCGTGGACTAGTCCCGTTAAGTCGGCCAGCGTGGGGTAACGTTACGGCCAGACGGACGTCTCGCCGGAGCGTCTGTCGCCCATCCAGGGCTTGCCCTTCATTTCACGCTACCCCGGGTTCCGGCGCGTGGCTTACGCCTCGCGCCTCCACCCGGGGCTAGGATTCTCGTCGCGCCTTCGGCGCTCATGATTGAGCTGAGCCATGCTCGCACTCTCAGTTACCGTTCGGATCGGACTACATGACGGCTCGACGGGATTAGTCCCGGGAAGTCTTCGGAGAAATTGCTCCCCTGATCGCCTGTGACGCCGAACTCTCTGGACCAGTAGGCGATGTCAGACGTCATTTTGGGATTGATTTCCTTGGGGTTGTGAGGGCACTTGGTGGCTTGGTCTTCTTTGATGGAATGGGCTTCGTGTTTGAGGGAATGGGCTTCGTGCGCTTTGGTATCTTCGTGGTGCTGGGACATGCGTACTTCCTCGTTTCAGTTCTTCCCGTTTGATGAGGACGTTCCCCGCTTCGGCTCTCTTAGTTGGAAGTAAATTTTAAGGTTCCGCCCCCATCGCCTTTGTTATCATGGGGGTGCCATGGCTTTCCCAATCAAAACCTGCGTCATCTGCTCGGAAGAATTCGAGCTGAAACCGGATAAACCCGGCTTCGCCAACCGCTGTCCGGAGTGCAGCGCCGATGAAGCCACCGACCCCGTAACCAAGCGCCCCATGGACGCCGTTGAACGCCAGACGCAGAGTGAAGCGAACGAGGCCCGGAGGGAAGCCATGCGCAACCTCCTGTACCGCAAAGACAGCTGAAAAGCACATTTTCAGGTTGCAGCAATACCTGCGCCGTGCGAAAGTAAGTATGTCATGGTTTTGGCACGTCGATTTACGGGTTTGTTTACTTACCGCTGCTGGTTTTAAGCAGCGGCAAAGCAGAACCGTAGGCGTGCACTTCTGAAAATCCATTGAGAAAAGCACAGGTTCTGCTCTACGCCGCGACTTTAAAGTCGTGGCTTTTGTTGTTTTAGGCCTCAAAAAAACAAGGAGCTAAGCAATGGTTATTAACATGTTGGAAGGCGCCACCGATGAACAGATCCAGCACATCATTGACCGGGTCAACGAGGCCGGATATCGCGCGCACATCATTCGCGGCACGGAACGAGCCATCGTTGCCGCCGTGGGCAGCGGACGTCGTCACGAGATCGAGGGATTGCGCGTCGCCCCCGGCGTAGAGGACGTGGTCCCCATTGCTCAGCCCTTTAAGCTGGTAAGCCGTCAATTGCGCCCAAAACGCACCGTCGTAGATGTCGGCGGCGTGCTCATCGGCGGACCCGAGGTGGTGGTGATTGCCGGTCCCTGTTCGGTGGAATCGCGCGAGCAGCTTCTGGCTACGGCGCACGGCGTAAAAAAGGCCGGAGCCACCATGTTGCGTGGCGGCGCCTACAAGCCCCGCACCTCGCCTTATGACTTTCAAGGTCTGGGCCGCGAAGCTCTGGAACTGCTCGCCGAAGCCCGCAAGGAAACCGGCCTGCCCGTCGTCACCGAGGTCATGGCCACCGAGGATGTCGATCTGATCGCCACCTATGCCGATATGCTCCAGGTGGGAGCGCGCAATATGCAGAACTTTGCCCTGCTGCGCCGGCTGGCCACCATCGATAAACCGGTCATGCTCAAGCGCGGCCCCTCGGCAACGGTCAAGGAATGGTTACTGGCCGCTGAATATATGCTCACGGGCGGCAATGAAAAGGTGGTTCTGTGTGAACGCGGAATCAAGACGTTCGAGGCGGAGCTGCGCAATACCATGGACCTGGCCGCGGTTTCCCTGGCCCGCGAACTTACGCATCTGCCCGTGATTGCCGACCCATCGCATGGCACCGGCCGCACCAGCCTGATCGCGCCGGTTTCCCGCGCCGCCATTGGCGCCGGCGCCGACGGACTGATGATCGAAGTTCATCCTTGCCCGGAGCGCGCCCTGTCCGACGGCGGTCAATCCCTGACGCTGGAACAATTCGAACAAGTGATGGCGGAGATCCAGCAACCGTTGCGAGGTATCGCGCGACGCACGGCGTAAGCGCCATCCAACTTCCACCACGGAGGCACGGAGTCACGGAGGTACACGGAGAAGAAAAAATCAAAAAAAACTGTTTTGATCTTCTCCGTGTTGCTCCGTGTCTCCGTGCCTCCGTGGTGGGTGTTCTGCGCAACTGAAAACACGCGACTCGCACCTCGTTATCCCTTGCTGATCAGGTGCATCCCGTAATAAGCAGGTTCATTGCCCTGCTTCCACTTAATGTTGCAGCCAATACTGGGCTTCTGCTCCGGAGAGACCGGTCGTTTTGCCAGCACTGCTTCCATGGCGTGACGCAGATCGGCGCCGGTTACAGGCCGATCGTTCCCCGGACGGCTATCGTCCATCTGTCCGCGGTAAACCAGCTTACGGTTTTCATCAAACAGATAGAAATCCGGCGTACACGACGCCCCATAAGCCTTGGCCACTTCCTGCGATTCGTCGTACAAATACGGAAAGGTATAGCCCGCCGCTTTCGCTTCTTCCGCCATCTTCTCCGGACCATCATCCGGATAGGCGGCGACGTCGTTGGAACTGATGCCCACCACTGCCACGCCGCGCGATTGATACTCGCGAACCAGACCGGCCAGGCCATCGCGAACATGCTTCACAAACGGGCAGTGATTACACAGAAAAACCACCAGCAAGGCCGGTGCCGCGCCAAAACTATCCAACGACACCATGTCTCCGGTAGTGTCCGGCAAACGAAACGCGGGTGCCTCCATGCCAAGTGGCGCCATCGTCGATGAAGTCTGAGCCATAATTTCCTCCTGCTGCAAGATTAGCTCAAATTAATGAATTTTTGAGGAAGGAAGGTTCCCGGTGCACGGGAAAGGCTGGAAGGGGCGGTCTGCGACACTTCATGGCGCTATCTCCAAGTATTTGGCCAAAACCAAGCCGGGTAGCAGCATCTGCCGGAATGGCAATTCAAGTGCACGCTCAATAGGTTGACGCCTTTTCTGGCTTATTATTCCCGTTTCGGCGGCATCTTTGCCAGGCAGGGATGGCCAATAGCCTGAGCGGCGGAGGAGAAGTAGGAATGACCGCATCATCGCATCATCAGAAAGGCATGGACTTGTTCCATGCCGGATGCTACGCCGAAGCCGCGCAATGGCTGGAGAAATCGATCGCAGAACAGGAAACCAGCGAGCGGCGGAGCGACTGGGCCGCAGCCCTGCTGCAGGCCGGCTGGCCGACGCAAGCTGAAGCCGGATTTCGCCGGGCACTCGATTTAGACCCCGCGAACAGCGTCGCCGCCGCCAATCTTGGAGTTTTGCTGGCTTCTTCTCAGCGCACGGACGAAGCGCTGGTTCTCCTGGAACGCGCTTTGCAAAGTACCGCGATGGCGCCGGCGCAGCAGGCATCCATCCAGCAATGGATCGAGAAGATTCGTCCGGCGGCGGCCATTGCGCCCCGTCCATCTGATTTGCCCTCGCTGGCGATGCCCGAGCGTCCCAAGTTCTACATGAATATCGAGTTGCCGGATGGGAGTTTCACCGGAGGCCCGTCCGACCACACCTCCTGGCCGGCACACCTTGGACTATCGCCCGCGATGGTGGCCGGCAAGCGAGTTCTGGACGTCGCCTCGAATGACGGTTTTTGGGCGTTTTGGGCGGAAAAGCACGGCGCGGCGGAGGTTCTGGCCATCGACGTAGAGGATTATGCCCACTACGATTGGAGTTTCGGTGGACCGCCCGCTTCCGTTAAGCGGGGAGATCCGAAAAATGTCGGTTTCTGGTGGCTCCATCAATTGTTGCGCTCTCGCGTCCGGAGAGAACCGATTAGCGTGTATCAATTGGACCCGGAGCAACACGGTGTATTCGATATTGCCGTTATGTGCGGGTTGCTCTACCACCTGAGACATCCGTTGCTGGCCTTGGATACGCTCCGGCGCGTCTGCAACGGCGTTCTCATTGTGGAGACGCACATAGCCTGCGCCGACCCCCTGCTTCCGGCATCGCTTTTCTATATGGACGACGTCTTCCGCGGTCACGCGAACTGGACCGGTCCCACCGAGGCGGCAGTGGTACATTGGCTGTGCTCGGCAGGCTTCCCCACAGTCTATGTCGAACGCGACCGCCAGAGCGGGATGTACGCTCGACAGAAGTTCATTGCCTGCGCCAATTCCACCTGGGCCGCAAATTTCCAACACAATCCGAACTTCCAGCTATGCGACTCGAATTATTTCCGGCAAACCCGGGCGGCATTGGAGACACGTTTGGGATTGCCTCCCACAACTACCACTTGACACCAGAGCCCTAGCCATCCGATAGGGAAAATTTGCCTTATTCCTCCGTGTCCTCCGTGACTCGGTGTCTCCGTGGTAGGTGTTCGGCCCCGATTCGGTTACGATATTCCGCCCGCGATACGGCTCTCGATATCCGATTCCTCAGCGCTTCCGCTATAATCCGATATTCACATCCTTCTAAAGAGCATTCATGGCACTCGACGAAAATATCTATCAGCTGCGCCGCGAAAAACTTACCCAGATTGAAGCTTTGGGCCAACAATCTTATCCGCGCGAATATCGTTTCACGCACACCGTTCCCCAAATCATCGAGGGGTATTCGCCCAAGACCGCCGAGGAACTGGAAACTCCGCGCGTTTCCGTACGCATCGCCGGACGCATCCTGGCCATGCGCTTGATGGGAAAAGCCGGCTTTGCCCACGTGCAGCAAGGCGGGCAGCGCATGCAGCTTTACATCAAGAAGGACGATCTGGGGGAAAACGGCTTTGCCTTATGGAAGCTGCTCGATATTGGCGATCATATCGGCGCCGCCGGTTACTTGTTCCGTACCCGGACCGGCGAATTGAGCGTGCATGTCCAGGAGCTGACCTTTCTGGCCAAGGACCTGCTGCCCCTGCCGGAAAAGTGGCACGGCCTTACCGATGTGGAAACCCGTTACCGCCAGCGTTATGTCGATTTGACGATGAACCAGGAAGTGCGCGAAACCTTCGTCAAACGCAGCAAAGTGGTGCAGTCTCTCCGCCGATTCCTCGATGCCCGGGGCTACATGGAAGTAGAAACTCCCATGATGCAACCCATCGCGGGAGGCGCTACGGCCCGGCCATTCATCACTCACCACAACACCCTGGACGTCGACCTGTACCTGCGTATCGCGCCCGAACTTTATTTGAAGCGGCTGATTGTCGGCGGTCTGGACCGCGTATATGAAATCAACCGGAACTTCCGGAACGAAGGGATCGACCGCCAGCACAATCCCGAGTTCACCATGCTGGAGTTTTACCAGGCCTTCTCCAATTATCGCGACCTGATGGATCTGACAGCGGAAATGCTGGCCCAGGTGGCGCTCGACGTGAACGGCACCACCAAGATCACCGTAGACGAGCAAGAGATCGATTTCGCCGACTGGCAGCGGTTAACCATGCGCGAGGCGGTCATTAAATATTGGCCTTCCGCCGCCGCACCAGCTCCGGAAATGAGCGACTTCCGCGATCCGGCAGCCCTTCGAGCCGCGGTGGAACGCTTGAACGCCAGTCACGGACGCGACCAAGTGGGCGTGGAAAAGATCGAGCACGTGGAATTTGACGACGATCTGGGTAAGACCGTGGTCGCCCTATTCGAGGCCATGGCCGAGAAGAAACTCGTTCAGCCGACTATCATTTACGATTTTCCCAAGTCGGTTTCGCCGCTGTCCAAGAGCAAGCCCGACGAACCCGATTGGGTGGAACGCTTCGAGATCTTTATCGGCCGCATGGAATGCGGAAACGCCTTCAGCGAATTGAACGATCCGGTGGATCAATTGGCCCGCTTCGAGGATCAGGTACGGCAGGCCCAAGCCGGCGACGAAGAGGCCATGGCCGAAGTCGATCACGACTACGTTCGGGCGCTCTCCTATGGCATGCCCCCCACTGCGGGAGAAGGCATCGGAATCGACCGCCTGACCATGCTTCTCACCAATTCCCGATCCATCCGCGACGTGATTTTGTTCCCATTATTGCGCCCGGAGAAGCAGGGGGAAGAGGACCAGCCACAAGCAATAAGCGATAAGCAATAAGCCAGACCGGCCGGCTTATTGGTTGTTGCTTGCTTATTGCTTATTGCTTATTGCTTGTTGCTTATTGCTTGTTGCTTTTTATGTCCTTCGACTTCGATTCCTCAACCCGGCGCGCGCTTGGCTACAAGCTGATCGATTGGATCAACGATTATTTCTCGTCGTTGCCGGATCGTCCGGTGCAGTTGCCGGTGGAGCAACGCAGCTATGCGCCGCTGGCCAGTCATATGCCGGAAGTGGCCGAAGATGCCGCCACGGTGCTCGACGCCGCTTGCCGAGAACTGATCGATCATGGATTTCATGTCCCGGCGGCAAATTACTTCGGTTTGATGAACCCTACGCCCGCCTACATGGCGGTATTGGCGGAAGCGTTGGTGGCAGCGCTGAATCCGCAGTTGGCATCGCTGGCGCGCTCGCAATTAGCCTCGCGCATTGAAGCCGAAACCGTGCGCTGGCTGGGCGAACGCGTGGGGTGGGCCGGCGAGTTTGGCGGCACTTTCACCACCGGCGGCAACGAAGCCAATTTCAGCGCCCTAGCGCTCGCCTTGGCTTGGCGTTTTCCCGGAGTGGTGGAAGATGGCGTCGCATCCATCGGCGCGCAACCAGTGTGCTATGCCTCTTCGGAGGCGCATCATTCGTTGGATAAATCCGCCGGCTTATTGGGCATCGGCCGCCGCGCCCTGCGACGCATTCCGGTCGATGATTGCATTCAACTCGATCCCGGCCGCCTCGAACGGGCGATTCAGCAGGATCTCGATGCCGGACACAAACCATTCGCGATTGTGGCAACCGCCGGAACCACCAGCGCCGGAGCCATCGACGATTTGCCCGAGATCGCCAACCTTGCCCGTCGCTATCAGCTTTGGTTGCATGTGGACGGAGCTTATGGCGCGGCGGCTCTCTTCAGCGATCAACATCGAGGGCTGTTACGCGGCATTGAACTGGCCGACTCGATTACGCTCGATCCGCACAAATGGATGGCCATGCCCTTTTCCGCCGGCGCCATTCTGACTTCGCACCCGGAGATGCTGCGGCAGACCTTTTCCATCGCAACCCCATATATGCCGCGCGTGCGTTCCAGCCCCTTGCTCGATAATTTTCAGATCAGCGCACAATGGTCGCGGCGCATGAATTCCCTGAAGCTGTGGCTCACCTTGCGCGTGCATGGCCGCCAGGCTTACGAGCAACTGATCGACCGGCAACTCCAATTGGCGCGTTCGTTTGCCGATTGGATTAAGGCGTCCCCGGACTTCGAATTGGCCGCGCCCCAGGTGCTTCCCATCGTAACCTTTCGCTTAAAGGCCCACGGCCGCAGCGAATCCGAAATCGCTGCCGCCCACACGCCCCTGCTGGAACGGATGACCGCCGACGGAAGTCGATGGATCTCCGGAACCCACGTGGCCGGCCGCAGCGTCCTGCGCATGATGGTAATCAGCTATCTGACGGAAGCACGACACCTCAAAGGTCTCCAGGAAGCGTTGCAGCAAGCCGCGAAATTTCAAATTTGAAATTTGAAATTGTCAGCCCAGCCCCAATCCCCCATCTACTACCAAAGTTTGGCCGGTGATGAAATGCGTGGTCACGGCAAAAAACAGGACCGCTTCCCAGACATCGGCGGCGGAACCGGCGCGCTTCATGGGAGTCTTGCGGACCACATTGCGAGTCAGAACCGGATCGCGATTCTCGCCAATGGAGATCATTCCCGGAGCCACGCAATTGACGGCAATGCGCGGCGCCAGCGCCTTGGCCATCACCTGGGTCAGCATTGCCAGCGCGGCTTTGGAGGAACAATAGTGGGCTTGAGCCGCCCAGGGGTGTAGCCCGCCTAAAGAACCGATGTTAACGATCTTCCCTTTTCGCCGCCGCAAGGCTGGCAACGCGGCTCGCGAAACCATAAATGGACCTCGCGTATTGGTGGCAAAAGTGTCATCCCATTGCTCCGGAGTGAGGGCATCGAAGTCGATGGAGGAAAAAATGCCGGCATTATTAATCAGCACATCCACCCCGCCCAGTTCACCGATGACTTCGGCCACCATTTCTTCGACATTTTGCGCGTCCCGCACGTCACAGCGAACCGCCAAGGCGTCCTGATCGAGCGCCCAAATGCGCTCGATGGTATGCACCGCATCCGCTTGCGATTCCTTGTAGGTGATGGCGACGCGTGCACCCTCCGCCGCCGCGCCGACGGCCAGCGCGCGCCCAATCCGACGCGCACCTCCCGTGATCAGGACCACTTTGCCTGCTAGTTTGCCGCTGGGTTTTTTCATTTTTTCTCGTGCTCGTCGTAGATGGAATATTGCTTTGCCGGAGGCTTCAACTTGATGGTGAATTCCTGCCGCGGTTGGTCGATATTGAAATCGTCGCCAAAGGTCTGGAAGCCCGGCATGATGACCTGCACGCGCAACTTGCCGTAAGGCACGCCCGGATAAGAGCTTCGTCCTTCCGCGTCGGTCTTGAGTTCATAGCCACCGCCGGTTTGTGTGCCGTTCTTCTTCACCCTATGCATTACAACCGCGGCATTCCGAATCGGTTGCCCACCCTCATCCTTCACGACGAGAAAGGAGACTTCGGAGAAATCTTCCGCTTTCTTCTTGGCATAGGCAGAAACGGCCAAGAGCAGTATCCCGCAGACGAACAGACTGGCAACTTTCTTCATGGGAAATATTGTACTAGTTGCGAGTTGCGAGTTGCGAGCAAACCCTGGCGAGGCTCCGCCTCGGACCGACGAGGATCGTAGCTCCGACGACGCGCTTGGTACAAAGACTTGACTCACTCACGTCAACCTAATGAAATTCAGTGGCTAGCGGCCCCGGCCCCTCGCAACTCGCAACTCGCAACTCTACTGCTCTTCCAGCAGGCCCGCCAGTTCGCCCCACTCCTGGACTAACGCTTCCAGTTCGGCGCGGGTGCTGGCTAGAAGTTGGGTCTGGCGTTGCGTCTCGTCGGCGCTGACAAAGCGGCTGAGCGCCTCTTCACACGCGCTGATTCCCGTCTCGGCGCGGCTGATAAGATCTTCCAACTCCGAGCAACGCTGTTGCATTTGCTTAAGGCGCTGGGGATTGATGCGGCGCGTTGCCGGCTCCGCATCCGGATCGGATTCAGCGGGCGATGACGCAACGGCCTTGGCCATGACAGCCACGCCCGCCTCGGCCGCCTGGGCCTGCGGCTGCGCCTTGCGCCACAGATAATCCTCGTAATTTCCAGGGAAAATATGTACTTTGCCGCCGCCGGCCTCAAAGATCCGGGTGGCCAGCTTATCGATAAAATAGCGATCATGGGAAACGAAGACCACGGTTCCAGTAAAGGCCTGCAAGGATTCCAGCAGCACGTCCTTGGCGCGAAGATCCAGGTGATTGGTGGGCTCGTCCAGCAGTAGAAAATTGGCGGGCCGAAGCAGCATGCGCGCTAAAGCATAACGATTGCGTTCGCCGCCACTCAGTACGCCGATGGGCTTGAAGACATCCTCATCCGTAAAGAGAAAACAACCCAGCAGGCTGCGCAACTCGGTTTGCGTGCGCCCGGGCGCCAACGACCAGATATCATCGAGCACGCGCGCTTCGGTATTCAATTCCCGATACTGGTCTTGGGCAAAGTAATCGACTTGCACATTGTGTCCCAGGCGCAACTGGCCACAACTGGGAGATTCCAAGCCGGCCAGCAATTTGATCAGGGTAGACTTCCCCGCCCCGTTCGGGCCCACGAGCGCAATACGATCCCCGCGCTCGACGACAAAGCCGACCTCATCAAAAACCTTCAGTTCCCCATCGCTCTCACCGGCCGGGCCCGGGACGATATAGGTCTTTCCCAATCCCGTTGCCTCGGCCACCATACGACCGGAGGCGACAGGCTGAGGAAAGGAGAAATGCACCGTCTTTTCCTCGGGCGGAATCTCGATACGCTCGATGCGCTCCAACTCCTTAATACGGCTCTGGACCTGTTTGGCCTTGGTCGCCTGATAGCGGAAGCGAGTGATAAAGGCTTCCAGTTGCTCGACGCGGTCTTTCTGATTGCGGGCCGCGGCTTCCAATTGCTCGCGTTGCTGCTGCTTCTGGCTCAGATAGCCGTCATAGTTGCCGGAATAGAAATGCACGCTCTGATTCCATATCTCGGCAATCTTATTCACTGTGGTATCCAGGAAATAGCGATCATGCGAAACCAGCAAATAGGCATAGGGATAGCTGTGCAAGTAATCTTCCAGCCAGTTGCGCGTTTCCAAATCCAGATGGTTCGTCGGCTCATCGAGCAGCAGCAGATTGGGTTTTTGCAGCAACAGTTTTCCCAGGGCAATGCGCATCTGCCAACCCCCGGAAAACTGTTCGCAGGGCCGGCTCCAATCTTCGCGGCGAAACCCTAAACCGGACAATACCGTACCGACCTGCGCCTCCAGCGCATAGCCGTCATGGGCGCGGAATTCGCCTTCCAAACGCTGATAGCGATCGCCGGCGGCGGCATACTCGCGTCCGGTCGAGTCCATCTCCGCCATGCGATGAACCAATTCCTGCATCTCCACTTCCATCTCACGCAGGTTGGAGAAAACGGAAAGACATTCGGCGAAGACGGTTTTGCCGGCGACGGAAAGCCCATCCTGCGGCAGATAGCCGGAGGTGGTTCCTTTCGCCCGAACCATGGTGCCGTAATCAACCGTCTCCAGGCCGGCCAGCACCTTCAAAAGCGTGGATTTGCCCGTACCATTGGAGCCCACCAGGCCGATGCGCGCCTGGGGCGTCACCAGCCAATCGAGATTCTGAAATAGCACCTTGTGCCCAAAGCGCTTGCCGGCAGCAGTTAGTTGAATCATCGTGTATTGCTATTTTCGCATGCTCCGGACCAAATCTTCACCGCATAGAACCACTTCCACCACGGAGGCACGGAGAACACTGAGAACTTCAGGTTTCAAATCCACCTGAACTCCGTGTCCTCCGTGTCTCCGTGCCTCCGTGGTGGGTTTTCCTTTGAAGCTTCCGCGCGAGATGCCTAAGCGGTTTCCGCGAATGCCGGATCGCGATCCGTCGGGCTATCCTCTTCCGGAGCCAGCGCTGTGCGTTTGCGCGCTACCAGGACGTAAATGGAGGGCACCACGAACAAGGTGAAGAGGGTCCCGATGATCATGCCGGAAACCAGCATGATGCCTATGCTATTGCGGGCGCCGGCGCCGGGTCCTTTGGCAAAGACCAGCGGGAAGTGACCGGCCACGGTGGCGGCAGTGGTCATCAGAACGGGACGGAGCCGGGTTGAGGCGGCTTCGATCACCGCAGCTACTTTTCCCTTCCCCGTTTCCTGCAGATGGTTGGCAAATTCCACAATAAGAATGCCATTTTTCGAAATCAACCCCACCAGCGTAATTAGCCCCACCTGACTGTAGGTGTTCAGCGTCGTCAGACCCAGGAAGGAGAACAACAGCGCCCCGGAGATGGCCAGCGGCACCGATCCCGCAAGAATGATAAAGGGATCGCGGAAGCTCTCGAACTGTGCCGCCAAAACCAGATAAATCAGCGCCCCCGAAAGCATGAACACACCAAGAAACTTGCTGCCTTCGGTTCGCAGCTGCCGCGACTCGCCGGCGTAGTCGATGGTAAAACCGGCCGGCAGGATTCCCTTGGCCGAGTCTTCCAAGAACCGTAATGCCTGGTCCAGCGGAACTCCCGGCGGAATCACGCCCTGAATGCGCACCGCGTTGAGTTGTTGAAACTTCTTCAATTCGCGCGGTTCCGTGGTGGTCTTCAGGCTGGCAAAGGTCGATAACGGCACCAGCTTGTTCCCCGCCCCGGTCACATAGATCTGGGACAGTTGATCGGCCGTCAAGCGATCAACCCGTTTGATCTGAGGAATCACCTTGTAGCTCTGGCCTTGAATACTGAAGCGATTTACATAGTTTGCGCCCAGCATGGTGGAAAGATCTTTGCCCACCTGGCTCAGGTCCACCCCTTGGGAGCGAAGTTTATCGCGATCGAACACCACTTCGGCTTGCGGCTGATCGAATTTCAGATCAGAATCGGCATAGATAAACATCCCACTCTTCATCGCCTTAGCCACCAGTTGGTTGGCAATTTGGAGAAGTTGCTCGGGCTCGGCCGAGGAGGCGATTACGAAATCAACCGGAAAATTTCCACCACCGGGCAAGGGCGGCGGCGTGAGCGGAATCACGCGCACGCCGGCGATTTTTGAGAGCTTTCCCGCCGAAGCCAGCAGTAACTGCTGTGCCGTCCGCCGGCGTTCGCTCCAGGGTTTGGTGACCATGCCGCCAAAGCCGCCCGAGGGATCGGTAATCTGAAAGACGCTCTCGCTTTCCGGGAAAGAGCGGTAGACATCGTAGACCTGCGAGGCGAATAACTTGCTCTGGTCGATGGTGGAATTCGCCGCCGATTGTACCACCCCAAAGACCACGCCCTGATCTTCCGATGGGGCCAGTTCCTTTTGCGAGAACATGTAAAAGGGCACAATCAGCGCCATCACGATCACCCAAAGCGTCAGCACCACCGGACGGTAACGCAAAGTGCCGCTCAGGGTTCGCGAATACGCGCTGCGCACGCTATCAAAGCGCCGATTGATCCAGCCGGCAAAGCCGCGCTCGGTATCGCCGGCGCGCAGCAGCTTCGAGCCCATCATCGGCGACAGGGTCAGCGCCACCACGCCCGATACCACTACGGCGCCCGCCAGAGTGAATGCGAATTCGCGGAAGAGCGCCCCAGTCAACCCGCCTTGGATGGCCACCGGCGTATAGACCGCGGCCAACGTGATGGTCATCGCAATAATCGGCCCCACCAGCTCCCGCGCGGCGTCGATGGCCGCCTGATACGGGGTCTTTCCCATATGCAGGTGCCGCTGAACGTTTTCCACCATGACAATGGCATCGTCCACCACCAAGCCGACCGAGAGGACAATAGCCAGCAGGGTCAGCAGATTGATGGTGAACCCGGCCGCCAGCATCAGGAAAACCGCGCCGATCAAGGAAATGGGAATAGCCACAATCGGGATCAGCACCGAGCGCAGGGATCCCAGGAAGAGGAAGATGACGATGATCACGATGATCAGCGTCTCGGTCAGCGTGCTCAGAACTTCTTTGATCGCATCCTGGATGTAGGCCGTCGAGTCATAGGGTATGCCGACCTTTATACCGGCGGGCAATTGCGCGCGGATTCCAGGAATGGCCTCACGAACTTGCTTGATCACTTCCAGCGAGTTGGCGGTGGGCAGTACCCATATGCCCATAAAGGTCGCGGACTCGCCGTTAAAGCGGACATCCTCGTCGTAGGTTTCCGCGCCCAGTTCCACGTCGGCAATCTCGCCCAACCGGACGACCGTTCCCTGGCTATCCCGCTTTACCACCAGTTGGCGAAACTCATCCGCATTGCGCAGATCGGTATTCGCCACCAGGTTCACGAACACCATCGACCCCTTGGTCTGCCCCAGCGCCGAAAGATAGTTGTTGTTGGCCAGCGCATCATGCACCATGGAGGGAGAAATGCCCAGAGCCGCCATCTTCTCCGGCTTCAGCCAAACCCGCATGGCGAAGATTCGTTTGCCGAGAATATCGGCTTTCTGCACCCCGCTGATGGCGCTCAGCTTGGGTTGCACCACGCGCGTCAGGTAATCGGTGATCTGATTCTGATCGAGTTCCGGAGAGGAAAACCCAATGTACATCGCCGCAAACTCGTTGTCGGCGGTTTGCAAATCGATGACGGGCGCCTGCGCTTCCGGCGGCAGATCGTTCCGTACCTGCGCAACCTTGGCCTGTACCTGCGTCAGTGCCGCATTGGTGTCATAGTTCAGCTTCAGGTGTACGGTAATCGTACTGAGGCCTTGAGCGCTCGACGATTCCATGTAGTCAATGCCGTCGGCGCTAGCGATCACGCGCTCCAGCGGAGTGGTAATGAAACCCCGCACCAGATCGGCATTCGCGCCCACATAAATGGTGGTGACCTGAATCACCGCGATATCGCTGCGCGGATATTGCCGCACGCTGAGCGAGCGCACCGACTGCAGGCCCGCGATCAGGATCACCAGACTGACGCAGATCGAGAGCACCGGACGCTTGATGAAGAGATCCGTGAACTTCATCAGTTGTCCTGAGGTTTGGGGGCGGGATTGTTTCCCGGTTGTACCTGGTTGTTGACCGCCACGGCGGCGCCATTCCGGAGCTTGAAAACCCCGGAACTCACAACCTCATCGCCCGGCTTGATCCCGGATAGGACGCCCACCTGATCGCCGCGCGCCCCTTCGACCTTCACGAATTGCTGGCGCACGCCGCGGTAGCTTTTCCCGTCCGGGCCGGTGATGTCGGAGACGATAAAGACCGAATCGCCAAAAGGCGCATAGTTGATCGCCGAGGCCGGTAGAGGAATCACCGAACTCTCGGCCCCCACGCTGGCTTGCACACGGACAAACATTCCCGGGTGCAATTTGCCGTCGGGATTAGCCAGAATCGCCTGTACCTGCACGTTGCGGGTGGCCTCGTCGACAACGGAATCGATGGCATTCACCCGTCCCTTATACTCACGGCCGGGTACATCGTCGGCGGTGAAGCCCACATTGTCTCCCACCCGAACGTGCTCCAACACCTGTTGCGGTACGCTGAAATTCACATAGATGGGGTTCAAGGACTGCAGCGGAACAATCGCACTGCCGGCGGCCAGGTATTGGCCCAGGTTCACCTGACGAATGCCTAAGACTCCCGAGAAGGGAGCCCGAATGGTCTTGCGATCGATCGTCGCGCGAATCTCCTGAACATTGGCGTCCATCTGTTTTTGCTCGGCCATCGATTTGTCGTAGTCCATCTTGGAGATAATGCCATCCTTGGACAATTCCTCCATGCGCGCCTGGTTGACCTTGGCGAGGTCGCGTTGCGCCTCCATAGCCGCAAGTTGAGCTCGTTCCTGGCGGGTGTCGAGGGTGACCAGAACGGCTCCCTGCTGCGCGGATTTTCCGGAATCGAAGTTGATTTCAGCAACCGTGCCCGGCAGATCCGCGCTGATGGTGACTCCCTGAACAGCGGCTACCGATCCCACCACGTTCAAGGTTGCCGGCCAAATCTCCTGCCGGGCAACAGTCGTGGTAACGGCTGCCGGAGGCGGCTGAAAGCTCATGGTCTTGGCGGCCGCCTGCATTTGTCGCGACTTAAAATAGCCCACCGATCCGATGAACACCCCCATCACGACAAGCATTACAAACATCCGTTTGGCCATAAAATCCCCTACCTGGTCCGTGACACGGTTCGAAATTATCGTCTGCCGAATTCCCTGCTTCAGCCTACAGGGATAAGCATCGGATTGCCTAAGGTCGTGGAAAGATTCGCAAAGATATTTGATCGCGCAGCTGGGAACGCGGGCTGCCAGCCCGCCGGGCCACGACATCGGAGGAACTGGAGTGCGGGGTAGCGCCGGCATCTCGCCGGCTGTCGGTGCGGACGTCCCGGCCGCACCTTGCAGTCAAGACTGTGGGCGAGACGCCCACAGGACAGCCGGCGGGACGCCGGCGCTACATCTAGCAGCCCGCGTACCCAGGCCGGTCTGGCCGAGGGCCAACGGCCGACGACCGATGGCTGCCTACCTCCACCACTGGTATCCCACCCGGAATTGAATGCCGATATTGATACTGGGATTGTGATCGCCAATGCTGGCGTTGGAAATGTGCAGCAGATGTCCGCTGAGGGTAATGGCGTGGCGGTCGCCGCTCACGATTTGCACTCCCGAAGCAATACCGGAGCCGAAGTTTACCACCGAGGTATCGCCCGCCGGCACATCTTTCGTGGTCAGAATTGCCGTACCTTCGGCGGCGGCAAACGGCACAATTCGTTTTCCGCTGGTGAAATTCCATTTAATGATGAACGGGCTGACCGCTCCCCCGTACACGGTTTGCCGAGTCGTAGGCGTGCGGTCCTGGAAAATCAAATACAGCGGGGACAAATCCACAACATATTCGAAGTTCCCGCGCAGAAAGCCGTCGCCATGCTGGGCGGTCAGCACTTTGCCTATACGCAGCCCCGCATTGGCGAATTGGAAGGAGGTTTCATGGCCAAGTCCAGTGCCGCCTCCGCCCCAAACGCCTACCTCGGTGGCCCCTTTTTTCATGGGAAGGTCTTGCGCCAGGCCCATCAGCGCACAGCCCAACAGCACTACCGACAGACAGACAAAACGCGAGACTTTCATTGCTCTCTCCAGAAAGAAATTGCCAATTGAGTCTTTAGCACTAAAAAGGGCACAGTTCCCAAGAACCGTGCCCCTCGCAACTCACAACTCGTGACTCGCAACTACTCCGCGGCTTCCGCCAAGTCTTTTTCGTCGATATCGAAATTAGCGTAGACGTGCTCGACATCTTCGTTATCTTCCAAAGCGTCCATCAAGCGGATCATGGTACCGACGGCTGCGCCTTCCAGCTTGATGTAATTCTGTGGAATCATGGCGACTTCCGACATGGCGGGCTTGATATTCGCGCTGGCCAGCGCCTTGAGGAAATCTTCAAACGCCGAGGGTTCGGTCACGATTTCCCAATTGTCGCCATCGTCGCGCAGATCCTCGCCGCCGGCTTCCAGGACGATATTCATCAACTCGTCTTCCTTAGCGTCGGCCTTGGGAATAATGATGGAGCCTTTTTTGTGGAACATCCAGGAAACCGCGCCGGCTTCGGCCATATTGCCACCGTTTTTGCCCAAGGCATGGCGGACTTCGCTGACCGTGCGATTGCGATTGTCGCTGGAAATACTGAGTAGCACGGCCACTCCGCCGGGACCATAGCCTTCCAGCATGAACTCTTCATAGTTCACACCGGGCAATTCGCCGGTGCCGCGCTGGATGGCGCGTTTAATGTTATCGGCCGGCATGTTCTCGGCCTTGGCGGCAGTCACAGCTGTGCGCAAGCGCGGGTTCTTATCGACATCCCCACCACTTTTGGCGGCAATGGTGATTTCTTTGATAAGACGGGTGAAGATCTTGCCGCGCTTAGCATCGAGCGCGCCCTTCTTGTGCTTAATGGTGGCCCATTTGGAATGGCCAGACATGATGCTACCCCTTTAATTCATGAGAGTTCGCCTCGGCGGAGGTGAGCAACAACACTTCCCGATGCGACGGCAAACAGAGATTATAGCATTAGGCTACCTTCTGGTGAAAATCCGCGCAAATCCGTGGCTAAGAGCTTTTGAGTTGGTTTAGACTCGAAGTATGAAATTCGGCGTGATCATATTCCCCGGGTCCAATTGCGACCACGACGCATACTGGACAGCTAAAGAGATTGCCCATCAGCCCGCCACCATGCTCTGGCATGAATCGCACGATTTGGAAAACTGCGACGTCGTTGTGGTTCCCGGCGGTTTCGCCTATGGCGATTACCTGCGCACTGGCGCCATCGCCAAGTTTTCTCCGGTCATGGAGTCGGTGAAGAAGTTTGCCGCCGGCGGTGGACTGGTAATCGGCATCTGCAATGGCTTCCAGATCCTGACCGAGTCGGGACTGCTGCCCGGTGCGCTGCTCCGCAACCGCGGGCTGAAATACGTGTGCAAGCCAATTTGGGCGCGCGTGGAGAATGCCGCTACCCCCTTCACCAGCGCCTGCCGCGAAGGCGAGGTCCTGCAAATTCCCATCGGCCACATGGAAGGCAATTACTTCTGCGACGAGGCCACGCTGGCGGAACTGAAACGCAACCGCCAAATCGCCTTCCGCTACGTCACCCCGCAGGGCGAGATCACCGACGAGGCTAATCCGAACGGCTCGCTGGAGAATATCGCCGGCATTACCAATCCCGGTTATAACGTTCTCGGCATGATGCCCCACCCGGAACGCGCCAGCGAACCTGCCTTGGGCTCCATCGACGGCATGAAGGTGTTCGAGTCGCTGGTAAATGCCATGGTAGTTAAGTAGTTTTAGCTTTTTCACCGTAGGGGAAATTCGGCCATTTGCACAGACTTGCACCATGTCGCATAAGTGCTCATTATAAATAGGTTATAAGAAATTTCCCTTGCATTGACTCGCACAAAAAAGCCCCAAAATCCAATCCGAACAGCCACCAAAACAGCCATCAGATTTGGTAACATATGTGATGTAAGAGATGTCGCACAGAGGTGGCGTATGGCTAAGCAAGTGAAGGGTGTTTATGAAAACCCGCCGGAGAGCGGAATCTGGTGGAT